>Ga0222716_10000140_pt1 | contig 56998 bp, 67 predicted proteins | sample C33_13DmetaG_FD_165044 | JGI IMG/M metagenome (GOLD analysis project Ga0222716, IMG submission 165044) | Estuarine water microbial communities from San Francisco Bay, California, United States - C33_13D | ecosystem: Environmental > Aquatic > Marine > Unclassified | place: USA: California... | reverse complement strand
GGACAGTTCGTCGTGTTCGCACTCACTCCTGATGGATACGAGAAGATGGCAGAGAACTTCCAAGAGGTTCGACGGTATGTGAGACAACAGAAAGAGTTGATCATCTACTACCGTGAAGCAACCACCGAGTCCGAAGGGACTACGGCAAAAGAATGGCAAGAAAATAACTAAAACATCTCTTGCTTGATTTGTAATAATAATATATAATAGTTCCTCTATAAAAAAATAAACCATATTAGTCAATGGAGTCTCCCCGTATGCCCAGTAATTATTTGCCAACCAGTTATCAAGAATTTATCCACCTGTCACGTTACTCAAGGTGGTTACCAGAAAAGGGGAGGCGTGAAACGTGGGAAGAAACAATCGGGCGTTACTTTGATTTCTTTACCGAACATCTCTGGGATACTTGTGAATACAAACTACCCGCTAAACTCCGCAATGAACTAGAAGAAGCAGTACTGACACAGAAAGTCATGCCATCTATGCGTTGTCTGATGACTGCGGGTGAGGCACTCAAGCGCGAGAACATTGCTGGTTATAACTGTTCATACATCGCAGTTGACAAACCTTCATCGTTTGATGAGATCCTCTATGTGCTGATGAACGGTACTGGTGTTGGGTTCTCGGTAGAACGCCAGCACATCTCACAGTTGCCAAGTGTAGCAGATGAGTTTCATGATACCGACACTACGATTGTGGTAGGTGACAGCAAACTCGGTTGGGCAAAGGCAATGAAGGAATTGGTTGGTCTGTTGTATGCAGGGCAAATTCCTCAGTGGGATATGAGCAAAGTTCGTCCATCAGGGGCTCCTCTCAAGACCTTTGGTGGTCGTGCGAGTGGACCTGAACCTTTGGAGAATTTGTTTACTTTTTGTGTTGAGACATTTAAACTTGCGGCAGGGAGAAGACTTACTTCCGTAGAGTGTCATGATATTGTTTGTAAGATTGCGGAGATAGTAGTAGTAGGGGGTGTACGTAGAAGCGCCCTCATATCCCTCTCAAACCTCTCTGATGACCGTATGAGACACGCTAAGGCAGGGCAGTGGTGGAACGATTATGGGCATCGTGCACTCGCAAATAACTCTGCTGCATACACTGAGAAACCTGATATTGGTATTTTTATGGACGAATGGAAAGCACTTTACGATTCCAAATCGGGGGAACGTGGTATTTTCAATCGTGAGTCTGCTAATATGGCAGCAATCAAGTCTGGTCGAAGGGAGGTGGGTGACCACGAGTTTGGCACCAACCCTTGTTCTGAGATCATTCTTCGCTCTCGTGAATTCTGTAACCTATCAGAGGTTGTGGTTCGTGCGAGTGATAACCGCGAGACGCTACTTGAGAAAGTCCGTCTCGCAACTATTCTAGGAACGTTCCAATCCTCTCTAGTGAACTTCAAGTATATCTCCAAAGCTTGGAAAAAGAACTGTGAAGAGGAACGTTTGCTTGGTGTGTCTATGACTGGTATCATGGACAACAAATACACCAATGGTAAACTGGGCAACCTGCCAGATCTGTTAGAAGAACTGAAAGCAGAAGCAGTCAAGGTCAATGCTGAGATGGCTAAGAAACTCGGTATCAATCAGAGTGTTGCTATCACCTGTGTCAAACCGTCAGGTACGGTATCACAGTTAGTTGATGCCGCATCAGGTATTCATGCTAGACACAATCCGTTCTACATTCGCACTGTACGAGGCGACAAAAAAGATCCATTGACGATGTTTATGATTGACAAAGGATTCCCTGTTGAAGACGATCAGATGAATCCCTCACACACTTCTGTGTTTTCGTTTCCTGTCAAGGTAGACAAGAGTGCCGTGTTCCGCACCGATATGACTGCTATCGAACAACTGGAAATGTGGTTGGTCTATCAGAAACACTGGTGTGAGCACAAACCATCTGTGACGATCTCTGTGAAAGAAAACGAGTGGATGGAAGTGGGTGCTTGGGTTTATGCTAATTTTGATTATATGTCTGGCGTGTCATTCTTACCTTTCTCTGAACACACTTACAAACAGGCTCCATATCAGGACTGTTCTGAACCAGAGTATAAAGACATGTTATCTCGTATGCCTAAAAATATTAATTGGTTAGAACTTTCAGAATATGAAATGAGTGATATGACGGTAGGATCTCAAGAACTAGCTTGCGCAGCTGGTTTCTGTGAGATCGCATAATGGAAGAGTATAACTATACTCTAGAATGTCCGTCTTGCGAATGTGTCTGCGAATTGAAAGTTTTCGGTGAAGACGAACTTCCATGCAATTGTCCTATGTGCGGGGAAGATGTTAATGAAGAGTGGACTATAGCAGACTGATATATAATACCATGACTTGGTATTTTCAGAACAAATCTTATGAACCCACCGAAGAGGAACTCAACTCTTTGGTGGGTTTTGTGTATGAAATAGAAGAAAAAACCACTGGCATGAAGTATATCGGTAAAAAGTTTTTTTGGAGGTCTAAGATACTGCCGGTGACTAAAACCCGCAGGAGGCGCAAGAGAACGCTCGTAGAGAGTGATTGGCGCTCCTACTATGGGTCTAACGACCTTTTAAAAGAAAACGTTGTTAAGAACGGAGAAGACATATATAATAGAGTAATTTTAAAATTATGTAGAACAAAGGGCGACTGTTCTTATTACGAAGCTAAACTTCAATTCGAATATGATGTTCTATTAAATGATAAATACTATAACAGTTTCATAGGTTGCAAGATTCACGCAAAACATTTAACACATGATCAAATTTAAACAATTCCTCGACGAAGGGGTTAATGACCCCGCAATCTTCAAAGCAATCTTTCTCGCAGGCGGGCCTGGTTCAGGCAAATCTTTTATCGTCGGTCAGACCGCACTCACGGCATTGGGTATGCGTGTAGTGAACTCCGATGATGCTTTCGAGAACGCTATGAAAAAAGCAGGTCTAGAAATGGACCCCGAAAACATCTTTTCTGTCCAAGGTCAAGAACTGCGTGGCCGAGCAAAAACACTCACTGGTAAGAAACAAGAACTCTACCTTAAAGGTCGTTTGGGTATCGTGATCGACGGTACTGGTAGAGATTATGACAAGATTAAGAAACAGTCTGTGGAGTTACAGAGACTTGGTTACGACACCGCAATGATATTCGTCAACACTGACAAAGAAACCGCCTTGGCGAGGAATAGGGCCCGTTCTAGGTCACTTCCTGATGATGAAGTCGCAAAAATGTGGGGCGCAGTTCAGAACAATATTGGAAAGTTTCAGGGGCATTTTGGTAAGAATTTTATTGTCCTAGATAATAGTGACGGTGCAAATTGGAAGGCTGGTACCCAACAAGGGTATAAGTGGGCTAAAAAGTTTACTGAAAAGGAACCAACCAAACCAGTCGCTAAAAAATGGATTAAAAGAGAAACATCATGATAACTTGACAATCAAGTTTATTATGTGTATAATGAAGCTTAACTGGCCAGGGATAATAGTATATGGCAATTACTATGAAAAAACTAGAAGTATTTGAGATATTGAGTAAGGTATCTTCTGCTAAAACACGAAAAGACAAAATCAAAGTCTTGCAAGAAAATAATATAGTGCCTGTAAGAGATATTTTACAAGGCACATTTGATCCTAAAATTCAATGGAATCTTCCAGCTGGCAGTGTGCCTTACACTCCAAATAAAGAAGAATCCGTTCCTTCCACTTTACTCAAACAACATAGAAAATTAAAATATTTTGTAAAAGGTTTGAGAGAAAGTGAAACTCTTAATGCGTTAAGAAGAGAAAAGATGTTCATTGAACTTTGTGAATCAGTACACCCAGAAGATGCCAAACTCTTGGTGTCTATGATCAATAAAAAACCACTTGTGAAAGGATTAACAGAAAATTTAATTAAGGAGGCCTTACCAGATTTAATCTCAACTTAGTTATGTTTCCCAACAACTAGATAAAGGAGACTGCCTATGGTAGCAAATCAAATTGAAAGACTTAAAAAAGATTCTAGAGACCTTGGACATTATATCCATAAGTTAAACAAAAAAGGGAAATCAGAAGCAGCATATAAGATGCAAAAAAAACAAGCATTTTTAGAAGCTGCTATACAACAAGTTATTAGGGGGTGATCCTATCTATCGGGCACCCTACGGGGTGCCTTATTAGGAAATTATTATGCCAACATACGATATGAAAAATATGAAGACCGGCGAGATTAAAGAAATGTTTCTTAAAATTGCTGAGAAAGAAGAACTGGTTAAATTGGGAGAATGGGAACAAGTCCACCTTCAAGCTATGAAAATTGTTCGTACCACAACATCGTCACTATCTAAAACTCCAGACAGTTGGAAAGACCATTTAAAAGCTATCAAGAAGAATTCTGGTAAGAACAATACAATTAAAACATGAAACAACAGAAGCAAACTGAACAAATGAATATTCGGTTGGACAATCTAATTACTGTTGATCCAATAACCGAAAAACAAAAAAAAGTATTTTCTGCCTGGAGGGAAGGTGACCATCTTGCTCTCACAGGTACCGCTGGAACAGGAAAAACCTTCATCGCACTATACCTCGCCCTCGAAGAGGTTATGGACAAATCCACACCTTACGATAAAGTACAAATCATCCGCAGTGTCGTTCCTACGAGAGAAGTGGGATATTTGCCAGGCACATTAGAAGACAAACTTGATGCGTTCACCGGCCCGTATCGTGCAATATGTTCAGAGTTGTTTGATGATATGAAAGCATATGAAAAACTATCTCACAATAACTACATCGCATTTGACTCCACTTCTTATATCCGTGGTGTCACATATGACAACTGCATTATCATCGTTGATGAAATGCAAAATCTAAACTTCCACGAATTAGATTCTGTAATTACAAGAATTGGTCAAGCCACCAAAATTATTTTGTGTGGTGATTATCATCAATCGGATTTTAAACAAGAGAAAGATAAACAGGGCGTAAATACTTTTTTACAAATACTTGACAATATGAGGCATTTTAGTATAATATCATTTGGATGGGAAGATATTGTACGCAGCGACTTTGTGCGTGACTACATAATGACAAAAGAATGGATGGGAATAAAATAATGGAACACATTTCAAAAGCAATGAGAAGTTATCTCGAAGGACGAATGCAATACCATATTGCGAACTGGCACGCTTTTATCAACAATCCGGTTGGTGTGGCTGAACATGGTGACTTTATGGAAACATTAGAAAAAGAACTGGATAATGTAGCACGATACAGAGAGTTATTAGACGCTTTAGATTACGTCAGTGGGACGCCAGGCAATTTACCAAACATTTTGACTGAAGGTAGTAAGTGAAGTTTGTAGACCTGTCGGTTTTCGATAATGGTGATGATTTGATTGCGGAGGTGAGAAGAGTTTTTCCTCAATGTCCCCACCCCCAATCAATATCCAAAAGTATTTTATTGGCACTGTAGATTATATATATTCTATAAACGTAGAAAAGAAAGGTACGGAACATGAACAGAGAAGAAGTATTCGAAACACTCAAGATTGACGAGGGTGTGGAATATAAAGTATACGCTGACCATCTTGGTCTTCATACATTTGGTGTAGGTCATTTGATTACATCTGATGATCCTGAGTGGGGTCAATCCTTTGAAACCCCTGTGTCAGAAGAACGTGTGTGGGAAGCATTTGACAAAGATCTTGATACTGCTATTAGTGAGTGCAAAGTATTATTTGATGAGTTTGATGACTTCCCCGAAGAATCACAACAAGTTATTGTCAATATGATGTTCAATATGGGCAGACCTCGTTTGTCCGGTTTTAAGAAATTCTGTGCAGCAGCTAACGAAGGTGATTGGAAGACTGCCGCATTAGAAGGACGTGATTCAAAATGGTATCGTCAAGTAACTAACCGAGCAGAACGGCTCATGAGTCGATTGGAGGCAATCTAATGAAATATGTAAGAAAACTTTTAGGAGAAAGAACAACACTCGATGGCGCAATGTTAATCAGTGTTTGCGTTGCAGTAATTTTATTTGGTGGTATTGCGAAGATGTTGGCGTGGGGTGGTTTGGCATACGGCATTTGGACATTCTTAAAGACTGAAGACTGATGAGAAAAGACGTTCCTATAACAATAGAAAAGTACCTATCGTATATTGATATGCGTATGGAACAACTATCTGATGAAGCTTCAAAATGCAACAGTCAATACGATAGACTTTGGTTTAATAAAATTATTAGTGAGTTGCATTGGGCTAAATTAGGCAATGAAAATTGTTTTATGACTGAAAAAGAGGAGCGATAACTCATGGCAAAATCCCTTAGTTCCAATTCAACAAAACCTGATAGTAAACCTAAAGGAACATCGATTGGTAACGGACATTTTAAAAGATCTTCGTTGAACAAACGAAAGAAAGCGTCTTTCAAGAAATATAGAGGACAAGGAAGATAGAAAACTTTAGTTATGTTAAAAGTAACATATCTACTAATGTTAGTTGGTCTAAACCAAACGTTGATTTGTTACATGAAGTCATTATACGCAACATCGGATTTTTTAGAGATTATCCGTGTTTTGTTTATGGTGGATTTTTGCAAACCCCCGACACATGGGATGTCGACTTAATGGTGGTTACTGAAATAATGCCTGAAGTCGGAGATCATTGCGTTGGTTTATGCAATTCCGCTCATAGAGTTGGGCAGTTGCTTGACATCTCTATCATAACATCAGAGACATTCGAAAAACATCGAGAACAGACCGAATGGTTTAATAAGACTGGAGATTTTATACCAAACAACACTAGATGGTTTAAACCTCATGGTAAAGAAATATATAAAAATGGTGTTGATATAAGTAGTGATACGGAGTATGCGTTTATTTCAGAAAACTTATGGCAAATAAAAAGGTCGAAGGGGTTACCTGAGAAAATATATCAAAGAGGTAGGATAGCAGAGGCGATACCCTTCGTACCTTTGATCAACAAAATAAGGAATAATAGACGCAGAAAAGTGTAGATTCTTTAAAGAATTTGCCGCAAGAAAGTGGTGTTATCGTTGGCAATATGAACAAGACTATGCCTAGTATGGATGGAAGTTTAGATACTACTATCACTGGACTATGGTGTGTAAAAAACTAATACAAGGAAAATTTTGGAAAAAATAATGGCTAAGTACTCTAGATTCGATCCCAAAAACAAGAAGAAGAGAAACGATAAGTACAGGGCGGAAAAGAATAAAAAGAATAAAAATGATCCGTCATCTAAAAACGATTGGAACGAAGAAACCGAACGTTTATTACAAAAATATAATTATCGTTAAACACTGAACTTTGTTATGAAAAATTTAATATTTCAGTACTACATTCCCTATGAGGCGAATGATACTCATCTAGGCGGTGTTGAAATGCCTGAATGGGCTAAGACAGGTTCTAGGTGTACTAAAAAGTATGCAGAACTTTGTGGTGCTGATTACATGTTGCTTCACGATAGGTTCTTTCCGGACCTTGACCCCAGACTAGACTCCAGTAGGATTCACTACGACTCACAATTCTCCAAGTACGATAATATTTTGGTTCTTGACCTTGATATGCTTATCACCACCCGAGAAAATATTTTTGATATACCAATCGAAGATGTCGCAATGGTACATGAAGTTGGTGTTCATCAAAAGATGGGTGGATGGTTGTCGAAGGTAATGTATGTACCCCTTGACCAAAGAGGTATTATCGCCTATGGTAAAAAACTTTTTGGTGACGATTGGATGTTCCCTAAGTCATCATTATACCCACAGGAAAGGTGGAGATATATGAACGGCGGTTTACAACTTTGGTCAAAACAGGGAAGGGAGAAGGCCCGAGAACATTTTACTTCGCTAGATGATTATGTAATACACACAAGATACACTGAACAGATGTATATCAATCTTCAGTTATCACAATCTGTTTTTAAAGTGACAGAGTTAGACAATAAATGGAATCGACTTCCCTATCAATGGCCAGGTCAACCTGATGGATATATCAATCACTTCTTGGCACGTCATAAATTTAATATGCCTAAACTGGAAAAAAGAGGAATGTGTATATGATGTTCTTAGAATTGGCCGCGAATCGTAAGCGTGGTTTGAATTGGGACGCTGTAAACGTCAGTAGTAATTATGGTGACAAATCGGTAAAACTTCATGACCTAACTAACCTACCCATCAAAGGAATTCCCGATAATTTTTATGATGGAGTGTATTCAGAACATTTTATTGAACACCTATACAAGTATCAAGGCGTGAACATATTCAAAGAAGTTATGAGGGTGTTGAAACCGGGCGGTGTGATTCGAACTGTGTGGCCATCATATGATGTTGTTGAGTGGTTGATTGGGGAAGAAGATTTATCTAATCATCCGTTTGTTAAACATTACTATCAAAGATACATTGTTCAAGAAAGGTTCTGTGCTGCTGGTCATAAAAACAAAAGAATTCAAGAACAGGTTGCGTTAGGTCTTCTTTATCAGAAGGGCGAACATTTATATCTCTGGGGCAAACAAGAAATGATTGACACTTTATCATCTCTTGGTTTTCAGAATGTAAAAGAGTATGAATATGGCAAAAGTTCCTTGGCAGATTTTAATAATATCGATACGCCTGGTCAAATTCGTGCGATGCATTCTACCGTAGTTGAGGCTAAAAAATTATGGAAGTAACCATAGTAGTTACAGGTGATAACACTTTAAAACCGTTTTGGCACCCACTGTATTTTAAATATAAAGATGACCCCAAGTACCAAATTGTTTTTGCAAAGAACGTGATGAACGGTATTAATCACGCAAGATTTCCCAACGTGTTTGTAACAAATTATAACGCTATTCCAACCTACAGAATGATGACCGAATTTTTAGAATTAAAAAAGGGTCAGATGATATGTCCCTCATGGCATGAGTATATGCCTAATGATTTTGAAGGTGCTGAATGTGAAAATTCTTTCTCTGTTAATCGTGACCTATATAAAGGTGAATCGAAAAACGAATATATTAGAAAAAGAAACCCTGAAGTGATTAAAAAGGGAAAAATGTATTATTTAACAGGGGAATAATAAATGAAGAATATCCTTTCAAAATGATTAAATTAGTTTTATTTGATTTGGATGGTGTTTTAGTCGACGCAAAAAATATTCACTACGTGTCTTTGAACAAAGCTCTTCCTGAAGAATATGTTATCACTCTCGAAGAACACCGTAACATTTATGATGGTAGAAAGACCAAAGAAAAACTTCAGATGTTAACGGAATCTAAAGGCCTTCCTATAGAACTCCATGAATCTATTTTTGACCGTAAACAAAAAGAAACGGTTAAAATGATGCACACCCTGCCAATCAACACACATGCCTTAGGACTTTTCAAAGAGTTGGAAAATCAAGGATATGTTATTGGTGTGTGTTCCAACAGTATCCGCAGAACTGTCTTGACAGCGCTTGCGAAATCTGGTATTATAGAATATTGTTCAGTGATTCTATCGAATGAAGATGTAAAGAACTCAAAACCTCATCCGGAAATTTACTGGAAAGCGATGTCGATGATGGGTTGTCTTCCCGAAGAAACAGTAATCATTGAAGACTCTCCACCCGGCCTTCTTGCCGCAGAACGATCAAGAGCTTCATATATAAGAGTACAGAGTCCTAAAGAAGTGACTAGAGAAAATATTATGCCTAAATTAAAATCAGAAAAAATTAAAAACTACTGGAGTGATGAAAAATTAAATGTACTCATACCGATGGCTGGTGCGGGTTCTCGATTTCAACAAGCAGGATACACATTTCCCAAACCTTTAATTGATGTTAACGGCGAACCTATGATTCAGGTTGTAGTCGAAAACTTAGGACTTGATGCCAATTATATCTTCGTAGTGCAGAAAGAACACCGTGAAAAGTTTCACCTCGAAAACATGTTGCCCCTGATTTCTCCTGATGGTCGTGACTGTAAGATAATAGAAGTGGATGAGATGACTCAAGGTGCCGCATGTACCGCATTACTAGCAAAAGAATATATTGACAACGATTCACCTTTATTCTTTGCCAATAGTGATCAATGGGTTGATTGGGATCCAGTTCAGTTCATGTACGATATGCAAGAGTCTGATGCTGATGGTGGTATCGTTATATTTAAAGCAACACATCCTAAGTGGTCTTATGCTGCCGTAGATATGAAAACGGGTTTAGTAACAGAAGTTGCAGAGAAGAATCCGATCAGTGATTGTGCAACCGTAGGTTATTATTATTGGAAACACGGTTCCGATTTTGTCAAGTATGCAGAACAGATGATCGAGAAAGATATTCGTGTCAACAATGAGTTCTATGTGTGTCCTGTGTTCAACGAAGCAATTGCAGACGGTAAAAAGATTCGAACAAGTACTGCGAAAGAAATGTGGGGATTGGGAACACCTGAAGATTTAGAATATTTTATAAAGGAAAAATAAAAATGTCGATAGACAAATATCTAAAAATGCAATTCGATCATTATGAAAATGCGGCTTCTAAATGGTCTTTAAAAAATAAAAATCCGGTTGTTGGTGGATATGATAAACATAATTTATGGGAAGATTATGATACTTTTCTGTTTAAAAATTTTATCACTAACGATTTGGTTGCTTTAGATTACGGAACTGGCCCAGGAAGAAACATCATTAAGTTTAATAATAGATTTAAAAGAATTGATGGTGTTGATATTGGAAAAACAAATATAGAAAACGCAAAGATAAATTTAAAAGGTGCTGGTATAGAGGACAGTAACTTATACGTATGTGATGGAAAAACCACGCCAGTTGATGATGAATCTTATGACGTTTGGTTTAGTGTTATCTGTTTACAACACATCGCCAGTTACGATATTAGGTATTCTATTTTAGAAGATGCTTACAGAGTTCTCAAACCAGGCGGTCATATCTGTTTCCAGATGGGATATGGTGGAAGAGATGTGACAAGTTCAAATTATATGACCTATATTAGGAACAACATTATAATGACGGCTGGTTATTATGATAACGATTTCTCAGCGAGAACTACAAATGGATTTCATGATGTTAGTGTTACTAATGAAAAACAAGTGATTGGAGATCTAGAAAAGATTGGGTTCAAAGATATTCTTACTGATTTAAGACCCACCGGGCCTGGGTGTAGCCACAAACAATGGATATACTTTCAGGGAACAAAATAAATGAAAGTAGCGGTGTGCGTATCTGGTGTTCCTGAAAGTAGATATAATCTTCAGGTAAGAAACAATCGGGTTTTAAAAGAAAAATTTCCTGATGCGGATTTTTATTACGCCACTTGGAAAGGTAGGGAAGAACTATTCTATAAACATTTTCCAGACGATAAGTGTGAAACTTTTCAAGAGCCAGTAATGTTATACCACCCTTATATGGATATTAAAGATTTTTCATCTAAAGATTGGGAAGAAACAAAAGCTTGGGTCATTAGAGCTAATAAAATAGAATGGACTAAACATCACACAAAACAAATTTTAATTCATTCAATGTTAGTAAACACTCTAAAAGAAAAATATGATATAATAGTCAGAACAAGATTTGATGCTTTTATATGGAATAATAATAGAGTAGATTTTACACCCTATCTTGTAGATTCTTATGAAAACAATAGAGCGAATTGTTTTGCAGTAACCATAAAACCACAGTTTAAAAAACTTTATGAATCAAACTATGTTAACAATCCAAAAATGAGAAAGTGGATACTAGACCAATTGATTATTCATCCTCGTTCATTTTTCAATCATGATGATGTAACAAAACTTCATACAGAAAAAAGATTGCGAGCGGCTGAATATGGTTGGCATCAAATCATAAGTGAACCCTTCGGCAACAATCATAGAAATTGGCATGGATGGGTTAATCACGATAAAAATGTGATGGTTGAATTTATTAAAGAAGGTTAAAATACATGAATATAATTTTACAACACTATCATGGTGAACTTGGTGAACTAGAAAAACTATCTGTCGATAACATTTCTAACTATGCTAAGAAATGTGGTGGTGAATATGAATTGGTGTTAGGACAACCAATGGGAAAAGAACTTTCTGTTCAGTCTCAAAAATTGTGTGCACTCTCCGATAAGTATGATGATTATGATATGGTTGTTATGTTAGACATTGATATGTTCGAAAGAAAAAACCAAAAAGAAAACATCTTTACTGATGTTGAAGGCATTGGAATGTATGCAAGCATACAACAATCGTTACACCGCAGTTTGGTTAGAAAATTCCCACTTTTGGGTAGTATGTCATACCCATATTGGGGCGGTGCAATATACAGATTTAACAAAGAAGAAAGGAAAAGATTGCGTAAAAATATTGATATAAATGAACTGGCAAAATTTAACTCATCGTACTATGATGAGGGGTGTATGCATCGATTAGCGCATTTATCAGGCCTAAAATTCTCAACGCTGCCTGATGAATATAAATGGTGTCATTGTTCTTATAGAGAAGGAATAGAAAACGCTGCTCTTATTCATATTCGAACAAAGGTAACACCAACCGGACCAAAAAGAAAGAAAATAGAAAATTATAACGAATTAGTGAGAAGGGGTTTAATATGAATGTTCTTATTACTGGGCACTCTGGTTTTTTAGGCGACCACACCGCAAAGTATTTTATTAATAAAGGTCACAAAGTATTTGGTCTTTCAAGGTCTATTAGACAGAACTGCGAATATCAACAATATGCTTGTGACATTCTGGATAAAAATAAAGTTTCTCAAATTGTCAGTGAAAAATTCATTGGACAAATAATTCACATTGCAGGTAAACCTATTGTTGCTGATTGTGCAAAAGACCCCTTTAATTCTTTTATGATTAATGGGTTAGGTACTGCTTCTATTTTAGAAGCAGCAAAGTTTGCTGGATGTGAAAAAACTATCGTGATTGAAACCGACAAGGTATATGGTTTTCAAGAAGAGGTGCCTACCAAGGAAAATGCTACACTAAATCCTAACTCACCCTACGAATTTTCTAAAGTCTTGGCGGCACAGTTCTGTGATTTTTATAGAAAACAGTATCTTATGGACATTGTAAGTGTGCGCCCAGTTAACATATTTGGTGCGGGAGATTATTCTTATAGTAGAATTATTCCTAAAGCTATGAAATGTATTCGGGAAGGTAAAGGTATTCCTGTACACGAAGAAGGTGATAATATATTTCGAGATTTCATCTATGTAAAAGATGTCGCTGAAATGATTTATATTTTAGCAACTGAAAAGACCAAACATCAGGCTTATAATTTAAGTTCCAATTCTTCTATATCTATTAGTAACCTTGCTAAAAATATAACTAAAATTTTGAAACATGACGTTGGACCTATTACAGTTAAAAAGCCCGGAAACTATAAAGAAATTCCTTATCAATCCATTGATGGAACCAGATTCAATCAAGAGTTTGGGTATGAATTCACACCATTTGAAACGGCCATTAAAGAAACCTACGATAGTTATTTCGCATGAAAAATCTAATATACCAATATTATGACGGCAAAGATTTGCCCGGAACACGAGCTTCAGTGAAATCAATGAAGGAATATGCCAAAAAAATTGGAGCAGAACACCTCTTCGAACAAGATTCCAAATGGTTAATTAAACAAAATAGAAATCTAGGTAAGTTTACCCCACACTATGGACAATTCAAAGTGGTTTATGACGAATACTTTGAACAGTATGATAATGTACTTTTCTTAGACACAGATATATTTCCAGTTGACGGATTAGATGAAAACATATTTGACATACCCATAAAACACATCGGACTTTGTGAAGAAAAGTTACAACCCGATATGAGGAAGAAGTATACGGTTGGCAGGATTAACAATGTTTCGGATGAACGGTTCGGCACCTTAATAAAAAACATATACAATAAAGAGTTGCCTCGTCGTAAAGATGGGTTAATGAAAGTTTATAATTCTGGTGTTGTGTTGTACACAAAAGAAGGGAGAGAATATTGCAGAAAGAATTTCGTAAAATTTGAAACCTTTTATAAATTCATTATCTCCGCTGGAATTGATAGTTTTTATGCGTCCGACCAAGGTTATCTTCATGCTATGTTAGAAGTTGCTAATTTAGAATGGACTGCCCTTGATTCTGGATGGAATAGTTATGTGCATTACTTGCCGGAAACTACTGGTCCCCGAAGACCTGTTATAGATACTAGAACAGAAAATACAAAATTTGTGCATATACAATTGCGTGGTGCTGATGACTACGATTATGATAAGTTGTGGAGAATCACCAATCTAGAAGAGACAAGGTGGGGAATATATTAATGAAAATTTATGAATATAAAAATTACGAAGATTATGTAGAATGGCAAACAAAGGTTAATAAAATTAAATTAGATTGGGTTTATGTTCGAGAAAATGTAATTGAAATTATCTGTAAAAAAAGTGCCTTTGCGGGTTTTATTATATGTCATGGAACGAGAAATGGCGCTGAACAAAAATTCTTTAAGAAAAGATTTCCTGAAGCATACATTATCGGAACCGAAATTAGTGATACGGCTTCTCAGTTTGAAATGACTATTCAACATGATTTTACTATTCCCAAAGAAGAATGGATAGGAAAAGCTGACATATTGTATTCAAATTCTTTTGATCATACAATAGAACCAGAAAAAACTATAATGACGTGGAAAGATCAATTATCTCCTTCCGGAGTACTTTATTTAGAATATAGTGAATCAGATTCGGTTTGTGAAGCCGCCGATCCACTTTTAGCTACTCAAAATGAAATTGAAAGTCTTATTACAAGTAAAGGTATGACTATTATTGAAAAATTTTTAGGAAGTAAAACAAGCACAGTTTTAGTTTGTAGGAGAAACAATCAATGATAAATGCCAAATTAGACCATGTAAAAACATTACCTGAATTTTATACTGAAATACGAAAACAACACGAAGAGGCTCACGGGATCGACTATTGTTGGCAACATGATGCCATGCAAAGATTAATGAAGTCGTGTGATAGTTATAAAGAACTTGGAACACATCAAGGTGCAAGTGCAGCCGCGGCCTGTTTGACTAATCCCAAGTCTGTAACTTTAGTCGATATAGATATGCACCGATGGAGACCCTTCGAAAACTTATTTAATGATTACTGTAAAGAAAATAATATACGACTAACTGTTAAAGAAATGTCTTCCACTGATACCAAAACTTTGAGTCCAACCGATTTACTTTTGATTGATAGTAATCATCAACCAGCTCACCTGATACAAGAACTAGAAGTACATAAAAGTACTATTAAAAAGTACATTGTTCTTCATGATACTTCTAGATTGTTTGGAAGAGCGGATGATAGATTATATCGTGTCGCAGAAAGTTTTTGTTCTGGTATAACTCCGTGGCGAATAAATTTTCGAGAAAAAGCAAATGTCGGTTATACTATTTTAGAAAATACATTAAACACGTAATCACATGAAATCATTTGTTATAACAATTAAGTCGAACCCAAAATCAGTTGCAGTGGCTGAACGTTGTATTAAATCTATGCCCGGTCACAATGTTAAAATGTTTGATGCGTTTACCCCCAAAGACGATCCACAAAAATTATTTAAAGAGAAGGGTTTGCCTACAAAAAATTTTATTGAAAAGTTTTCATATTTCGAATCTGGTTTATCAGCATTCCTTTCTCACTACACTCTTTGGGAAAAATGCGTCGAAGACAATGTTGAATATCAAATATTCGAACACGATGCTGTTGCAATAAATAACTTGCCTTTACATATAAATTATGATAAGATAATATCTTTGGGTCAACCTAGTTACGGAAAATACAATACACCAATGTTTATTGGTGTAGGTCCGTTAACTTCTAAACCATACTTTCCAGGAGCACACGCCTACCGACTTAAACCTGATGGTGCAAAACTTCTTATCGAAACAGCTAAAGAAATGGCCGGTCCGACTGATATTTTTCTACGAAGGCAATTATTTCCTTTTTTACAGGAATTTTACCCATGGCCGGTTATGGCAAACGATTCATTTACGACATTACAAAAAGAAGCTGGGTGTCTAGCAAAACACAATTGGAAAGGGGGAAGGAACTATGAAATCTTACAGTAAATGTTTTATTACTGGTTGTGACGATAAAACAGAATGGATGTTGCCTTGGTTTCTAAAAAACTACCTCAAACATAACGACACACCCATTGTTCTTATGGACTTTGGATTAACAGAAGAAACACGTGCTTGGGCATATCAAGTTAGTGGATTTGACGATGTCATTCCTATTAAAAAAGGACAAAAAGTGGCTTGGTTTTTAAAACCAGCAGCTCTTCTAAAAATAAAAAGTGAATATGCGTGTTGGTTAGATACTGATATTCAAATTTTAGGTGACATGTCGGGAGTGTTTAGATATGCAGAAGAAAAAACATTAGCGATGGTTGAAGATAAACCTTGGTCAATACGAACCGGCGAGACTTGGCATAACAGTGGTGTGGTTGCGATAAAGAATAAACCTCAAATTTTAACGAGTTGGGCCCAAGCGTGTATTGACAACCCCATACAAGGAGATCAAGAAACTCTTCATTCACTAATACGTGATAATCCGATATTGCGTATCGGAACTATTGTTTCGTTACCTAATATATACAACTGGTTAAGGGTTCAGTTGGAAAACGACGGACACGATAATCCAAACAAGTTGGCGATGCACTGGACCGGATATAAAGGCAAGTTAATGATACGGAAATTGATGTATAATGAGAAGTAATGATGTTGTCCACATTATAGGTAACGGAGATAAATCCGTTTTTTGGGATGATATGAACGAACCTTCAGGAACAAGGCTCGTTTGTAATATGCCCCCATTCCATATTGAAAATGTTTATGCAACATGTATGGTAGATTTTAAGATGATGCTGGCCCTAACGGAAGGTCATGTAAATCTTGACATGTTTCGTTGGGTTTTGGGTAACCGTCCTAAAATCTGGATGAACGATCCTGGTCAATCAGTATTTTATTTAAAGTACGCTCAGAATATTCGAGATTTCTATCTGACTGTTCCGAAGTATTGTGGACCAGAAGGAGACCCGATGTCTGCCACAAACTTCAATTGTGGTCATATGGCTACACACTTTGCTGCAACGAAGTTTAAACCTAAAGAAATTCACATGTATGGATTCGATACTATATTAGATTTCAACATGCGTTCTATTACAGATGTTTACTTAAATAGTGATAGGTCTCACTCAAATAATTATAGGCTCTTGAATAACTGGCGTCCAATATGGTATCATTTATTTAAAGAGTTTGAAAATGAAGTACAATTTATCCTACATCATGACCATGATGAAATAAAAATTCCTCAAGGGAAAAATGTAACTATTGCTGTTCATAAAAGTAAAAAACAAGAAAAACTAGAAAAAAAGAAACTTGACGAAGCAATACAAACTAGAGTTCTTTCATCAGAAGAACTCTCTAAACTTAACCGTAAACAAAGGAGATCCTACGAAGCAAGACTTCGAAAGGGCAAATTAAAAAATGTTTGAACATATAAAAATTGATCTTGGTTATGATGATCTCAATGCGGTTACAGAAGAATCTGGTCGTAAGTACTCCACACCTGATGGCACACGATACCCATCAATAACTACAGTTCTTAGTATTCTTTCAAAAGATTCGATTGCGAAATGGAAAAAAAGAATTGGTGAAGAGAAAGCTAATCAAATCTCTTTTCGTGCCTCTCAGAGAGGAACCGCTGTCCACGAGTTGATTGAAAAATATATAAACAACGATTCTGGGTATCTTTCGGGGTATATGCCAAACATCATCTCAAACTTCCTATCCGTCAAAGATATTTTAGATGAACGGATTGGAAAAGTATATGGTCAGGAATGTCCACTTTATTCCGATCATTTACGTCTTGCTGGTCGTGTTGATTGTGTTGCTGAATTTGATGGTAAGATATCAATCATTGACTTTAAAACCTCCAAAAAACTCAAACGAATAGAGTATGTCGAAAACTACTTCTGTCAAGAGGCTGGATATGCTGTCATGTGGGAAGAGCGAACTGGAATGCCCATTGAACAACTCGTTACCATCATCGCTGTAGACGATGAAGACCCCCAAATCTTTATCGAAACGAGAGATAAGTGGATTGGTAAGTTAATCGAAACTGTAGAACTCTATGAGAGCTCCCCCAATTAATGAAAAAGCGGAATATAACGTATTCCTAGATTTCATGGTTTAAACCATTGACAAACTCGTCATTCTGTGCGAAAATTACTTTGTAATTAACGATAAGGAATGAATCACATGAGACCATATAACCCAGATAGAAAAACCTATCGCGGCGTTCGCCTTTTAGATGAACCAACTACTCCTCAAGTTTTGGACACGGCTGTATCTTGTGATTTTTATGAAGAAAATCATGGACTTACCTACGAGGAAAACTTCGATACCGAAGAACTCAAAGATGTGGTTGAAAAAATGTTAGGTATGTTAACTCCACGAGAAGCTAAAATCCTTCGATCACGTTTCGGAATAGGTGTTCCAAGCGACCAAACTCTTGAGGAAGTCGGGCGGCAGTTCTCCGTAAACGGACAACGCATTCGGGAAATCGAAGCAAAAGCGTTGCGTAAGTTACGTCATCCCTCTCGTTCTGGACTATTGGAGGCTTTTGTATGAGAGTGCGCCAGGAGATCACTGTGTGGGACAAGTGCGAGTATCGGGTACCCTCACACATATACCTAACCGAGGGCACAAACCTCATCGGCTACGTGCCAGAGGGTTCTAATGAGGCGTTAATCTTCTCGTCTCCTAAGAAACAGTGGTCCGTGTCTCGTCGTAAGTTCCGAGACCTCACCAAAGCCGAGATTAGAGGAATATCTGGAATATAATGTATTCCCAAAATTCATGTAAAAAATTCGATTGTAAGTCATTGATTATACAAGGTTTTTTCTTTAATATTTACCCCTTTAAAATCAATAACTTAGCACTTTACAAATGTTCAGATATATGCGATAATATGTTTTTAATGAATGAGAGAAGAGATATGACTGACTTAATCACTGACTTTGACACCTACGCTGAGTATGTTGCTAATCGTGGGCGTCACGCCGCCGTTTCAGAGTTTCTGTTTGACGCATTGAAGAATGCAGAAATCTGGGATGAAGTGACAGAAGTGACTAATCCTGAGATCAAAATTGATCCAACTAAACCCGCTTACATTGTGAGGACTGTATAATGTCATATTTAATTCACCAGTTTCACTTATCAGAAGAAGCCCGAGACCACTTGAATTCAGTTGGTTGGGATGGCGACTTTGGAGATTTTCCTGAGATTGTTATCCACCGTGATGTCAAGTTCATGGGTGGTTCTAAGAACTATGAATCGTGGATGTCAGATCACTTCGCTTCGGTTGCTCGTGTTACTGGTGTTGATACCCTCGAAGACGTGTTCCATGTAGGTAACGGATATGGTCCTGAAGGGTCTTGCATTCAGAAGTTCACTCGAATGCATTCGGTTTCTGTTGGTGATATTGTCGTCAACGAGAAGTGTGGTACTGCTTGGATGGTCGATGGTGAAGGTTGGTCTAATGTTGATTTTGGGAGGCCGTTCTAAATGCTCTTTAATCCGTTAGAGTTGACTTTACTCATCATGATGATTAGTTCTATTAGTTACTATGTTGGTAGAGAACTAGGATACAAGTCTCATATGGAAGAAGTGATTTCTGTATTAAACAATGTTCCTGATTTTGATATTACTTTCAAAGCAGAAGAAAAAAAGGATTAGCGGTACTTCCTATATATTTTAGTGGCTAAGACGATTATATGTTTCTGCATTACTAATGAATCGTCGGATACAGTGCGGGGTGGTAGTGGATACTGAGGAGGGCAGCTGTATTGTTTTGGAATTATTATGGTTAAAGAAAAAACATTAGAAATTAGAGACGAAGCAAAAGAACAGTATAAAGAAAGTACTATGTCCAAAGCGGGTCGTTTGGCAATGGAACTCAACGCTGAGAAAAAACGTCTCAAAGAAGAGATGGAAGATCTACAGTCTCAAGTTGATGACATGACTCCGGTTACACCTACCGGCACAATTGACAGCTATGTAAAGTGGATTGCAACTATAACAGGCGTCGTCGGAGTGTTTCTAATGAGTGCAGGATTTGGAACAGCTGGGCAATTAGCATATTTGATAGCAGCGTGTAGCTGGATCTTTGTCGGAGGTGTTTGGAATGATAAAGCAATTATGATTGGTAGTGCCGTGTCTGGTACTGCTGTATTGATGAATTTAGTAACGATCATTTTTTAGGAAAAAATATAATGATACAAAGAAGCGATTTTGATGAACATGCATTTGAACAATTTTTTCGTGACGAATTAATTGAACAACTTGTGGATTTTGAAAGTACTATGGACAAAGATAGTATTCGTGATACTACTTTGGTTGAAGCATTTAAACAAGTGATTGCATACAATAGTGTGCCCGGAACCTATGAGGAAGGAAAATATGACAAGTGAAGTGAGTTTAGTTGGTATGACGATGCCAAGTGCCACAACTGGGTGTAACACTGCAAATGAATTAATTGCGTATGCCGCAAGGGTAAGCAATCCCAATAATCAGAACAATGAGAAGACTGCACCCAAGTTGCTGCGGTATCTCATTAAAGAAGGTCACTGGTCTCCTTTTGAGATGGTGAGTGTCACGATGGAAATCAAAACGACTCGTGATATTTCTCGCCAAATTTTGCGTCACCGTTCTTTCTCGTTTCAAGAATTTTCTCAGCGTTATGCTGTCAGTGAAGGGTTCTATACCACTCGCCAGGCGCGTAAACAACACCCCACAAACCGACAATTGTCTATGGTAGATGAAGACCTACCTAGACAGAAAAAGGCGCAGGAGGTCTTTAATGAGATGCAGGCGGAGGTTGCAAAGGTAGCCAAAGATTACTACGAGATGGCGTTGAACACGGGTATTGCTAAAGAACAGGCACGTGCTCTTCTTCCGGAAGGACTTACAAAAACTACTTTGTATATGTCTGGTACTCTTCGTTCTTGGATTCATTATTGTGAACTTCGTCGAGGTCACGGCACCCAGATAGAACATATAGACGTAGCTGATAGATGTTGGGATATTTTAGGAACACATTTTCCTGATGTGGTTAAAGCGGTAGAGGATTTAAATGATGAATGTATTCGTGTTGGATAAAAATCCAGTACAATGTGCTAAAGAACACATCGACAAACATGTTTGCAAAATGTGTACTGAATATGCTCAGTTATTATCTACAGCACACAGAGTTGTGGACGGTGAGTTGTGGATAGGAAGAACTCAAACAGGTAGAAAAGTCAAACGATACTACCTCGAAGATTCGTATATGAATCATAAGTTATACCTTGCTAGTCACATCAACCACCCCTGCAATATTTGGTTGCGTGAGTCAGTAGAAAACTATAACTGGTTGTACAAGATGTGGAGGTGTCTAGGCCAAGAGTATTCTTATAGATATGGTAGGACACACAAATCAATTTCCAAGTTGGCTGATGCTTTATCTACCCCACCTATGAACATTGAACAGGAGAGTATGACAGAACCTCCAGCTGCGATGAGTAACTATGTTGAATGTATTGTAGAAAACAATATTGTTGCTTCGTACAGAAATTACTATTGGAAAGCAAAGAGGTCTTTTGCAAAGTGGACCAAACGTGATAAACCGATTTGGTGGACAGAGTTTGAGTCAAAGGAAAAAAATAAAACTCTAGGTGCACTAAACAATAACAATAGTTTAATATTGGAGTAATACAAATGGCTGGTAAAGGTTCAAAGAGAAGACCCACCCAAGTAGAATCAGAATTGGTTGATCATAATTGGGACATTATTTTCGGAGGAAAAAACTTGAAGCATGAAAACGACAGAGATATCATAAACGTGAAGATCAGTAATCACTTCTCGGCTGATGGTAGAAAAGAGGCTATAATAATAAAGACAGCGAAAGGATATATGGTAGAACTATATGAAAAAAGTCGTTATGTTCGTACCGTAGATGCTAACAATCATAGTCTTAATTATGCCGAAGATATCGCAGAAAATTATATACTAGGGGTTCCCTTATAAATTGTTTGAATATAATCTTCAAACTGTTCAACCTTTTCCAAACGTTTAGGCCAATAAATGTAATCTTTCTCAGGATTCTTCTTTAGGTTACTTAACAACGGTTGAATAGCATTAAAGAGTTTATCAAGTCTTTCTTGCGTTGAACTCGCTTCAGTAGAAACTGATTGTATTGTTTGATTTGCCTGTTGTACTGCGTCCAATTCTTCTTCTGTTACAGCAGTAAAACCAAAATCAAAAATGTCAGAGGTTGACATGTTAACTCCATTTATGGTAAAATAGTACTTATATTTAGGAAATGTATAATATGAAATTAAATGATATCGTTACAATAGTAGCCGTAACTGGTGCTGAATATGTAGGCAAATTTGTGAAAGAAACACCGGAACATATCACTATAAAAGACCCCCACATTGTTTCTCCTGACGGAAACAACCTCGGATTTATGCCTACTGTCGCCATGACCGGCGAACCCAAAATTGATAAAGTCAATTTTTATAAATTCGGTGTTATTGTAGTGGTCCCAACGGCCGTTGCTGTAGCGAAAGAGTATCGAAAATCTTGTAGTGGAATTATTCTGTGAAAGTTATAATAGCTGGTTATGGTCCTGTTGGTCAAGCGGTAGAATATGTGCTGACCAAACATCATGGCGTCGATGTTTTTGTTGATGATTCAGCTAAAGGTTTCCACTATTACCGTGATGAACATGTTGATCCACCAGACGCTGTGGTTGTCTGTGTTGCGACTCCTATGAGAGAAGACGGTTCTTGCAACACAGATCATGTCGAAGAAGTGTTTGATAAGTATGGAACAACTAAATACCTCATCAAGTCTGCGGTTGATCCCGTATGGATAGACTGGGAAGCTGGTGTCCGAGAAGGTAGTTTCACTGTTTCGCCCGAGTTTCTAGGTAGTTCAAATATCAACCGCAACACGTTAGAAGAGTTTGAGAAACAAACCTATGCAATTTATGGTGGTCACGATCCTAGATTCTGGGATGAACTGTTTAAACCTGTATTACCAGAATTAAAAGAGGTTAAGTACTGTTCATTGCAACAAGCAGCGTTTGCCAAATATGTTGAGAATACATTTCTCGCAACAAAAGTGTCATTCTTCAATGAGATGTATCAGATATATAAGGACCTTGGGTTTGAGGGTTTTGATCAGATGGTTGATGCGATCACAATTGATCCTCGCATAGGCAGATCTCACACGCAAGTGCCCGGTCCTGATGGTAAGTTTGGGTTTGGCGGTCACTGTTTGCCTAAAGATATCGCAGCTTTAAGATACATATCAATTGAATCACCACTTCTAGACGCAATAGTGGATATAAACGAGGAGCATAGAAATGATTAGTGCAAGTTATGAATCAGTAGAAGAAAATATATTAAATTGGATCTCGTATATTAAAGATCCAAACATGGATGGTTTTTCTACTTGGTATCAAAAACAAAAACTTTATCGGGTACAAAAATTGGTAAACGAACTTTTAGATGATGACACTCTCCCCACTCACGTAGGGGAAAAAGAATGGTTGGATAATCTATGAGCAAATGGGAAGAACCTAATAACGAAACGAAACGTAAAAAAATCCGAAGTAAACGTAAACCAATGTCAGCAGAACAAAAGGCTGCAGCCGTTGAAAGACTTAAACTGGCAAGAGAGGCCAAAGGTCCGTCTAAAAACTTATCGTTGCCAGAAAATCTCCGTGATTTGCCCGATGATCACTATTTGTCACCCAAAAAAGTAAAGGACTGGTTAAAAATCTGGAAAACAAAACTTAATGGGATGAAATATTGGAAAGATTCAAAGGATAGGTCTCAAAGGAACGAGTATCAGATAACAGAAACATATGTGAAAAATATGCAAAACTATTTGAGTACAGGGATCTGGTCTGATTTTCGATATGGTGAAAATCGAGAACACAAAACAGTCTGGAGAGTTGTGGCTAACGCTTATGAAAATGGCGAGATAAAAAGAACCCAAGGGCATTTTTACGACGATATTGGATTTTATGGAGCAAAAGAAAATGGATCTTGAAGGATTAATGTTAACAAAAAACAAATTTACAAAGATGGTTGAAGATGCTGTATTATACGATGGTTTGTCCTATATGGATGCTATCGTTCACCTTTGTGAAAAAAACAACCTTGAGATTGAAGATATAAAAAAATATGTCACACCAATCGTCAAGAACAAACTTGCGGTAGAAGCACAAAACCTAAACTTCCTTGAGAAGGACGGTGATGCTTCACCACTTGAGTAAATTACCACTTGACATTCGATGTCTTTTTTGGTAATATAAATAGTCTATATTATGAATTTTGTGGATAAACTTAAATATACTAAAAATACACTGTACATACAAGGAAATAAATATGTCGTTTGAAAATCTTAAGCGCAATCGTGCTAACTCTATCTCTAAACTAGTCGAAGCTGCCGGTGATGCCGGTTCACAACAAAAGACAACCAAGTCTTACGTTGATGAACGTCAATGGAAACCTTCCGTTGATAAAGCAGGAAACGGTTATGCTGTTCTTCGTTTTTTACCCGCACCCGAAGGTAACGAACTGCCATGGGTAAGATACTGGGATCATGGCTTTAAGGGACCTACTGGTCAGTGGTATATCGAGAAGTCTTTGACTTCGATTGGTCAACAAGATCCTGTATCAGAATCTAACAGCAAATTGTGGAACTCTGGTAACGACCGCGACAAAGATGTTGCTCGTGAGCGTAAGCGCCGTTTACATTACGTCTCCAATGTTCTTGTCGAGTCTGACCCAGCAAACCCAGCAAACGAAGGCAAGGTAATGCTCTTTGTTTTCGGTAAAAAAATCTTTGACAAGATTATGGATGTAATGCAACCCCAATTTCAAGATGAACAACCAATGAACCCTTATGATTTTTGGGAAGGCGCTTCGTTCAAGTTGAAGATTCGTAATGTGGAAGGATATCGTAATTATGATAAGTCAGAGTTTGCTTCACCTTCACCTCTCTCTGAAAGTGAAGAAGAACTCGAATCTATTTACAATAAGTTATATGACCTGAACGAGTTCTCTGATCCTGAAAACTACAAGACTTATGCTGAACTAGAAGCAAGGTTACATCTGGTACTTGGTCAGGCGGTTCAGTCTGATTTTCCAGAGTTTAAAGCAGAACCGGCGCCTGCAATGAAGGTTGCACCCGCTCCAGAAATCAAATCATCTACAGATGATGACGATGATGATGATGATGACACCATGTCATACTTCGCCAAGTTGGCTGCAGAGGAATAAAAAATACACACGTTGGTTGATTACCTTGGGTATCCTGCGGCGACTTTACCAAAGTCACAAATAAGACGGGAGTGTTGTGTCGTGTTGAGATAAACACTTAAAATCACCAAAACAATTACTAGGGGACTTTACAGTCCCCTTTTTATTTGTGTTAGTAACTCATTGAAAGACCATCGACAGCCGATGGGGTATCAAAGAATGCAGTGCTTTGACTGACATTACTCACATTAGATGTGGGCGCATTGACAACATTAATAGGTTGTTGTGATTGTGTCGCTTTGGTTTCTTCTCTTTCTGCGGTTTGAACAGCAAGTTCGTTTGCGGTATCCATTCGGTTAGTTTCAACGGCCGCAACATCAATGGGTGTAGTCTCTGCTGGTGCTGATAAAAAATCACTAAGCTTATCGAAGATGGATTTCTGTTTATTTTTTAAAAACATTTCAACTTCATCTGGTGAGGCACCGTCATCAATCAATCGTCTCACTTGACCAAAAGTAATACCGCTTACCTTATACTCTTGCATAATTTCATTAAGTTCGTTAGAAGGGTCGGTCTGAGATATACTAATAGTTCCCTCGCCTTTTTCAAAATCAAAAGCACCTAACGAGTTTTTGAACTTCGCGTCACCACCATTCTCTGTAACCAATTCTTGCTGTTGGAAACTCGAACTCATACCTTCTGAGTATGGGTTTCCAACAGATCCAGAATCTAATGAAGTGATCGCCGTTGTGATTCTCTCGTTGCCCGATTCCACAACATTTCCAGCAGAATCCATAGTAGTTGTGTACTCGGTATCTGCTGATTCTGTTGCACTCACAACGGTAGTGTTAAGTGTTTTCCCACTGTCAGGATCAGTAACTTGATCAGGCATAAACGGATAGAAAGGACCAAACCCCACCTTACCAATAACAGGAACATCAAACTCTATACGGGGTACACCAATCTCAGCGAACAGGTTAGTCAACATGCTCTTGATTTTTGATAGGTCAAAGAAATCGCCCGAAAAAAACTCTGCGATCGCATTACCGGCATCATCTAGGATATCACCAATAAAGGAGAACATTGATATGACTGGTTCGAAGAAATTAGATAGTTTTTCCCCAATAGTTTTTATGATTGATATGACTGGTTCGAAGAAATTAGATAGTTTTTCCCCAATAGTTTTTATGATTGATATGACTGGTTCGAAGACTGGTTCGAAGAAATTAGATAGTTTTTCCCCAATAGTTTCTATGAAATTAGATAGTTTTTCCCCAATAGTATCTATGATCGATCCAATGTCGAGGGAGTCGATCATGTCGGAGAAAAATTCAGAAATAGCAGTGGGTATAGAAGTTATCCATTCTTCGAAACTATCCATTATTTCGGCAAACGATTCTTGATAACTAAAGCTGTCCAGTGCCTTCTCGACATCAGCAAACCCAAGTGCTCCGGCGATCCAAGAAACAAGGTTCTTTAATTGATCCAGCGGCCACATGATAAACAGATCAAGCAGTGTCTCAATGGCCCGAGTATATCCTCTTAGAATTTTTGTGGCAAACCCATCGTCTGCGTTAGCAGTAAATCCATCAACAAACCCTTTGATTAACGCGATTGTTGCCACTGCCGCGGCAACAATTAAAGCAACCGGCAAAAGAACTGCACCCACGGCCGCAATAATTGGGCTCAAAGCAGCAACAATGCCAGTGACAAGTGTACCAAGGGCCGCACCAATGGCAGACATAGTAGCAACAATGCCAGCGAAAAGTGAACTGAAGGCGGCACCAAGACCAGTCAAAAGTGGCATAACTAACGGTGCGAACCTTGCTATTTTATCTGTAATCATCTTAATAGTGCCATCAATCCCCGTTAATTCAGAAACATAATTTAAAAAACCTTTCTCTTCAAAATCCTTTTGAGCCTTATCTACTTCACCCAAAAACCCCTCACGTTCTTTGGGTTCTGATCCGAATCCTTCACTTTCGGTTCCTTTACTTTCGGTTTGTCTTTCATCTTGGTCTTTATCTTTCTGATATGTAAACTTTTCGTCATCAAGTTCTAGTTGTTTTTCTTGGATAATTATAGTCCGAACTTGGTTTTCATTTATATCAAAAAATGTATTCAGAAGACCGTCCATAAACATTCTAATATGATTAGAAATTTGTTTAAGAGTTTGGTCCATTGACTCAAGAATGTTACGGAAAGGATCGTCCATTTGGACGACAAGGTCTTCCGTGGGGAGAACTTTTTCTACACTGACAACACTTTTTTCGAAACTGGAGTTTGCTATCTGTAACGCTTTGGTCACTTCCATCAGATTAGAAGTAGCCGGCAACAACTCTCCGTCTATTCGTGTTATGTTATTATCTTCCGCCATTTGCTCGTTTAATCCTTTCGTTTTCTTCCTTAACGTGTTGTATCAACATCATGACGTAAATTTCCCTCTCCCAAGGCAACATCTCATTCAACTCTGTCAAAGAGTATTTATGGTGTTGCATCAATTGAAAATTCAATTGATAATGATTAACTAAGTTATCATGAGAGAGGCACATCAAAAAAAATTCTGCATACCCTCAATTGTTCTATCGTTTTCCTCTTTACAGTCTGTACATGTGAATTGTAAATGATAAGTTGTTTTTGGCATGTCCTGTAGAAACTCTGCCAACATTGCGAACTGGCCCCCTGTCATTGATTCTAAAAATTCATCAACAGATTCTTGGGGTTCATCATCTAAACTAATTCGTTCGTCTTCTGTGCGAATCGCATCAATACATTTAGTAATTAATGTGAATGCGTTTTTGGGCGAATTGTTTAATTCCACATTTCCTTCAGCAAGATGTCTATAAGATGGGTATCGCATTTCCAAAGAAATATCATCAGTAAGTTTAATGATATTAGACTTCTTTTCTGGGTGACTGACCTGAACCTCTTCTAAATTTATTTCAATTTCATTTTGTATTCCACAATGTTCACATTTAACACCGATCTTAGTTTTCTCGCCAACTGACTTAGCTCGTATTTGAGTAAACATATACTCGACATCAAAAGTTGTCAATTTATTTTTATTGAACTTGTCTTGTATACAAGATTCAATCGTATCCAATACGGCACGTAAAGTTGATTGTTCATCGCCCGATTCAAAAGCCATCAATAATACTTTTTCTTCTTTTACAAGATAAGGACGGAAGTGAACCGTTTGTTGGGTTGATGGTATAACTAATGAATATTTGGGTGAGTCATTGAGTTTAGGTAACGCCATTTCATTCTCCGTTTATAATAAAATCATAACACTAATTAAATATCTGGTGGTTTGCTGTTGGTGATCAGGTTCTTTTGTTGGTTTCTTGACAAATCGGAACTTAAACTGTTGGCAGAGTTTACTTCTCTCCAGTTTTTATAGACAAAATCAACTGAGATTTCTACTAACTGGTCTGGATTGTCATTAAGTTGTGGACCCGACATTGCAATCGGATAAGCATCCTCTAATAAACAATTATAAATTACTTTGTAGGGAATGTTGACATCTTGTTTATTCCCCGAAGTACTTGCTGTGGGATCACTGCCCGATGTTATTTTTGTTGCCAAAGTTTCTATGTCGGTAGTTGGTTTTAGTTGTTGTATATTAATATTACGAGTATAGTCAGAATAATATCCTAACTGATAAGTTTGGTTGTCAACGATTAAATTCATCCACTCTTCAAAAAAGTACCTAACATAAGGTTCATTAAGTACCAGAAAGGTCATAGTTACATTAGATTTATCATAACCATATGCTACTGTGTTCTTAGTAATACCAATTGTCCTATCATTAGTCAGTATAGATCTGCTGGGCATAGTCGTAGACCGGCATAGTAAATCGAGATTTCGGGCCTGTTCTTGTGCTGGCAAGATGATACGAAATAGGTTACTTTTCGCAATCCCACCCGCTCGATTGACAGTATCTTTTAATTGTTCTATACTATAAGCCACTTATACTTTCTCTTGAGTTTCTGTAAACAACTGATTGTCCTGCTCCTTTCCATTGTGCCGTTGGCAAAAAGGTTGCAATCTCCCATTCGGGGGACGGAACAAATGCTAATTTCTGTTCTACCTGAGATGTCAAGTAGTGTTTAAAACAAGGTTTAAAATATTTCATTTTCGAAGTTTTCTGTAACCTTTTATATGTAATTAAAAGCCTTGTGTTCTCATCATAAGTATTGTCAGAAGTATAGTCCATCAACGAATCAAGAAATTTTGCCCTTAATGCGATTGGTAAATAATGCAAATTCAATCCATAGAATCCTTTGGCTGCTGGTCCCACAATAATTATGAGAGGAAACGCATCCCAATAGGGCAGAGTGTCCTTATGTTTCGCATCATAGAAAAACATCGCCATCTTACCAATCACATTTCTTTGGCGCCCCGCTCCCGCAGCTTTCTGTTCGATAGGATCGTCGCGCATTAAACTGCGCCTATTTATCGACATATTCTGCACTTTCTTGCGGAACCACTCACGAGATTCCCGTGAACGAGGAGTAATCCCCGCTCTGAATGCTTGTTGTTCTACTTTCTGAAAAAGATTTGCCATGTTTTTATTTAGTCTTTTTTCTAGAGAAAGGTTTCATTTTCTTGAGCGGTCTGGTAGATTTAGGGAGAATTCCCATTCGTCTTAATTCTATTTCAGTCCATATTTGGAAATCCCATCCCCTGTCTTTTGCATATTCGTTTGCGGCTTCCCACTTATTTTGATTTTTAACAAAAGTATATCCTTCAGTAATATACCGTTTTGTTCTACGGTTGCCAGTGGGAGGTTTTGTTTCTTTGTTAGGTTTGACTTCAATCAAAGTCGTTGTATTGTTTTCCCATACGACCTTGAAATCCATAAAATAACGATGGTATCTCTTGTCCACTTCATAAAGATATGGTATAACAATTTCTTCTGAAGACCACTCTTTGATGGCGTCGGTTTGGTCAAAAAACTGCATACAGTGTTTTTCCCAATGACTTCTATAAAAAACCTTTGTATAATCCCCTTTATATTTGGATTTGTTTTTAACTGTATATCTGCCAGAATATGCCATATTTTCACTATAAATAAAACCAGTAAATCTATTTATCGAGTTTCTATCAATGGCCGAAACAAACCTAAACACTAGTAAGACCACTCTCGTTGCAGCGAAAACCATCGCTGATACGACCTTTTCTGAAAAGGGTGATATTAACCCCGTCTTTCCATTAACCTACAGACAGGATTATCAGGGTAAAGTTATATTTAGCGTCATCGAAGATGAAGAAACCAATATCGATGAAATCAAACAGGCAATGTCGACCAAACAGGAGTCTTTAACGGAAAATGGCAACGCAACTGATGAACGTGGAGAAAGGTTAAGAAAGAATTCAGAAGAATACGTTGAAGATCTTAAGCGAAAAGTTGAGGCCTCTCGACAAGCTCAAAGAACCAGCACAATTAATCGTTCGGCACAAAATAAATCCCCACCCCCTGGCAGTAAACAGTGTATTCTTTTCTTACCACAAGCAATCACCTTTGCAGATGGTGTTCAGTATGAAAACGTTGATTTGGGAATGGTCGGTGGATTAGCAGAACAGGGTGGAAAGGGGGCTGTTAGTACAGGTGGTGGTTTTCTTGCCAGCACAGGCGCTGGGATTAGTTCTCTTATAGGTTCCTTTACTGGCGGCCCAGCCGAAGGTTCTGCAAAACTCGCCGCAAACTCAGTTGCGGGTCTTGGAGGGGATGCGGCCGCTGCGGGAGTTCGTTCTGCAAATAGAGTTACAGTTAATCCAAACACACGTGCGCTCTTTAAGTCAGTCAATATGCGTGCCTTTACTTTTTCTTTTAAACTTATCCCACTATCTGCGGCGGAAAGTTTAGAGATAAAGAAAGTGGTTAATTTTTTTCGTAGAGAGCTCTATCCGGAACAGATATTACTAGGAGAGGAACAAGATCAATCTGGGTCAGTTCCTCTAGGGTACAAATTTCCCAATAAGATTAACATAGAAATGTTTTATAATGAAAGGGGGGTCGCTACTAAAATTCTTCCATGTTACCTTGAAAGTGTTCAGACTGTGTATAACAACACTTCTATGGGTATGCACAGCGATGGTAGTTTCCAAGAAGTGGATATTACTTTAAACTTTAGAGAGGCTAGAACTCTTCACAGAAAAGATATTATAAACGGCGGTTATTAAAAATGTCACAATTTTATTTTAGAAATTTCCCTTTTATCAAATATTCTTTTGGTGACAATGAACCTGAAGTCTATTTTCAGAAATTGTCTGCCGCAATAGATTTGTTCGATGAAATTAAACAGGATGTATCCTTTGTTATTAAGAAAGAAGTACTTGATTTCGAAAGACCAGACACATTTTCTTACAAACTTTATAATACCACTGATTATTACTGGACATTCTTTTTAATGAATGATAAATTGAGAGAGTCTGGTTGGCCTTTAGATGTCGATAGAGAGTTTGAAGTTATACAAGAAAGATATCGACACTGGTCTTTTATTACAAATGGGTTTTTTGCTGGTCTTTTAACTGAAGGACAAGACCTTGTTTTGACAGGGGTTGGTGCGGCTGGTTACTACGCTAAAGTTGTTCGGGCAGAACCAACTACGGGACAAATTATATTACGTTCGACGTTTTTAAGACAAAATCCTGCGGATTTAGATGCTAACCCCATATCGGTCTCTGTAGCGCAAGTAGAAGGTGCGTTTCCATCAGTGACAGGCATACAATTCGAAACTGCTAATGTAACATATAATTTAACTGGTGCTTTTGGTTTAAATTCAAATACTAAAGAATATTTAGGTGTTCACCACTGGGAAAATTCAGATGGCGAATATCAAGACATCGACCCATTAACTCAAGATACCACAGGATTGACCAGAGTTACCTTTAAAGATAATTTCCAAGCCAAAAATCAATCGCTCAGAGAAATTGCAGTAGTCCGACCTGGGATAATTAATCAGATTGTCGGCGAGTTCCAAAAACTGATAAAGACATGACAGAACAAAATATTTCGCAACAATACAAACTGTTAAAGGCAGAAATTTCTGCTGATAAACTGGGGGAGAGAACGATTGATGTTCGTTCTCTCATTCCTGAACTTGTTTTTTATGAAAATCTAGAATATCCTTATATCACCGGAAAAATGATATTAGTAGACGATAATGCCGTTTTTGATTCTTTAAACTTTCGAGGCACAGAAAAAATTACATTTGAAATAGCTGGAGTAGGAAATTCATTAGAACCTGAGATAGGCGGTAACGATAACAAACAAAAAACATTTATTATGACCAAGATTGAGAGAACGGTTCGAACCAACGATAGAACAGATGTAATGTTGGTGTCTTTGGTAGAAGAACATTTCTTTTTAAATAGACTAATCAAAGTTAGCAAGTCTTTTACAGCTAACTTGGAAACAACCATTACTGAAATTATCGTGGGATATCTAAAAAGAAATGTTGACCAATCCTACCTCACTAAATCTGCACAGGGTGTTCGGAAAATAAATATACCTTATATGAATCCTCTCGAAGCTGTTGATTGGTTACGAGACCGAATGACCACTGAAATTGGTGCGCCTTATTTTGTTCATTCATCACTTTATGATAATAATATTCGTATCTCCAGTCTGGAAGGTTTTTTGTCACAGAAGGCATTTAATACAAAGGTTCCTTTCATTTATTCAGCAAGTCTTGCTGGTAATGCTGAAGCATTATCTGAAGACCAGAGAAGTTTTCTCATTGAAAAATATAAACAAGAATCATCAGAAGATTCGTTAATGATGGTTTCTAAAGGCGCATTGGGTTCTCTCTATACTAACACCGACATTGGTAATGGTATCACCACAAGAAACCGTTTTAACATCAGAGATGTTCTCCTAGATATGAGAAGTAAAGATTTATTGCCGGATACATCAACACAAACAGTATTCGATGAAACACAGTCCATTGGAAATAAATTTATTGACGAATATGATTCCAAAGTATATCATCAAATATCGTCCTCCGGAACTTACGATACCTTTTTGGGATATCATGATGTTGTTGATAGTCTTGACAATACATTAAAATTAAAAAATTCAGCACTGAGAAATGCTTTGTATAGAAATATGGTTAATGTTGTTGTGCCTGGAGTTGCGTTTATGTATTCCAAAGCAAGCGTTGGAGATATTATGAGGTGTGTATTTAACTCCAGTGCAGCAGATCCTAATGTCAAAAATGCTGAAGAATTGATAGACAAACAAAAATCTGGTAATTATTTAATCTATGCTACTCGTCATATGTTTAGAGACTCGAAACATTCGGTCTCTATCAATGCAACCAAAATAACAAAGGACTTCCCTGTACAGGCGAGAACGGGAGTAACTGATTTTGCTTAGATCAATAGAAACAGAATATTATGGTGATCAAACCCGATGGTTTGTTGGTACGGTGATTAGTTCATCTCCTCCTCCAGGTTTAGAAGGAAGAGTTCGTGTTCGTATTCACGGAATACATGACCCATATACTGGTAATGTCTCCGAATCTGATTTACCGTGGGCAACCGTTGTGTTACCTTTGACAGAAGGTGGTAGTTCTGGAATCGGTAGAGTGCCTCAAGTATTGCCGGGGGCCTTTGTGTACGGTATTTTTATGGATGGCAAATCATCTCAAACACCGTTAATATTAGGTTCGTTAAATAAAATAGAATTTCCAACAGATGTTCAGGCAAGATCATCCAAAGACAAAACATTAAGTCGTTTTAAATCGGAATATAATCCCGACAGAAAGGTTGATATCGTTTCGGAAGAAATGGTAGATGATAGTTTGTCGGAAGGAAACCTGGGAACCCGAAGAAGTCAAAGTATGAAATTTTTCATAAACAACGGTTATACCGCTCGCCAAGCTGCGGGTATTACTGGATGTTTGGAGGCGGTTTCTCGTTTCGTAACATCAACACCGGACGAACCCGATAGTCAATTTTTCGGTATAGCCAAATGGGATAAGAATGGGACAAGGTATAAAAACCTCATAACTTTCGCAACACAAATTCAAACAAGAACAACAATAAACCGTTATTCGGTGCAATTACAATATGTGCTTTACGAATTAAGAACACGATTTTCTAATGCAAACGCAAAACTTTTAAAATCAGAACTAATCGATGGGACTGGTGGTTCGGTGGATATTATTAGTAGATTGTATCTGAAAAATCGTTTCATTGCTGGTGTAGAAACAACTTTCTTTATGAGGAATGACCGAAGAATAAATACAGCAATCAAAAATGCTACCAAAGCATATAATGAAGTTACGGTGTGAATTAAATGGCTATTAGTAAAGAAAGTTTTGACAACGAATTAAACTCAACGAAAACAACAGTTTCTTATAGTGGTGTGGATAATGCTTCATCTCAAGTACAAGAAACCTTTGATGTTGTAAAATCAACGGAAGTGGGTAAAGAAACAAATCAGGTTATAGGCGGAGTTAAATCTGTCACAAGTAAAACTGATATTATTGGTGCAGAAAATTTCACTCCAACTGAAGGGGTTTTAACTTCAGGAGCTCTGGATGGTTCTATTAATCCAGCACTTAATACAGATATCAGTAGTCTGTCTTCCGAGATTGGAGTTGGTGTTTCAATAACATATAATGACAGTGGGCGTAACACTGGAATATCATACGCTAAAAAAGAAAGTGGTTCATTATCTTCAATCTTGAGTGGAATAACTGGCCTGGGGGTTGCGCCTGGTTATCTACAAAAAATGATTTCAAATGCTAATTCAAAGGGACTTAATACATCGATTAACTCTGTTGCTGGAAATGTTGGGGCTTTTTCTAGTATTGGTGCAGTAAACAATCTATCATCAAGGACTCAAAGTATTATTAACGATGTCGTAACTAATGCAGTTACGGATGGTAAAACAGGTTCGACCAATAGGTTAACAGCTTTTCAAAATGAAGGAAGTTCCGCTATTACTGATGTTGCAAATACTGTGGTTACTGCAATATCTCCTGATGTTGGTGGTGTGTTGGGTGCGGTAACTGGTAGAAAAGGTCAGGATGTTATTAAAGAGGTTCGTAATTATAAAAATACTAGAGCCGGTGTTGTGAATGAGAGAAACAAATTCATATCATCTTTGGAGCGAAGTTTTCCAATAGGAAAACTTGGATTTGCACAAAACTTGGTTCGTAAACTTGATACTAATAGTTTAGATAATGTTTTTGTTGCTAACAAAATTATAACAACTAAAGAAGATCGGGATGAAATCATTCGTTTATCACAAGGAACTCAGGTCCAAAAAGCCGAAGCCCGAAGAATTTTGCAAAAAAAATATAGTAAGACACCTAAAGAGGCTAAAGATCTTCTTAATGCTTTAGATTCTACAATAGCGGGTTCAATTATCGTTGATAATACTAATAGTGTTTTTGACGATCCGTTTGACATTAAAGGTCAAACACCTTGGAATAATGGTGTCGGCGCAGAAAACTTTACGTTTTCTTTTATATCCTCATTAGAAGAATTAGATGCTGAGTTTAGATCAATCACAAGAGAAGTGACCGAAATGGTTGTGCATTGGACAGAAACTTATTCTAACTCTAACATCGGTAGTGAGGAAATAAATAAAACACAGATATCTTTGGGTCTAAAAGGCATCGGTTATCACTATGTTATAAGAAGAGATGGTTCTGTACAAAGAGGTCGACCTGTAAATATACAAGGTGAACATGTTGATGTAAACGGTCACAACGAAAGGAGTATAGGAGTTGTATTTGTAGGAGGTATTAATGCGCCTACAGGAACACCCGACCCTTTAGAATATAAGTCATCAAGTTCTTTGACCCGAAGTCAGTTCACATCATTTCAAGAGATATGTAAAGCGTTTTATCGTACTTTTCCAGGCGGTCAGATTTTAGGACATAATGATTTGAACTCGTTGGAGGATGACCCAGGATTTGATGTAAGAGATTTTTGTGAAGATGTGTTTGGAAAGAAATCATTATTTTCTGATCCATCTTCTCAATCGCCGTTTACTAGTAAAGAAATAAACGAAAGTAAAATATTATGACAACTACATTAGACAACTTTTCAAACCGGATCAAAACTTTAGGGGCAGGACAAGAGAACACGAAAGGTGTTCCTAGAGAAGGTTTTAATGAGGCCTCAGGAGAGTTTCCCAAGAGAGACTACTTCTTCGGTTCGTCTATTAATAAATCCGCTCGGGGAGAAACAATAGAATCTCTATTTGCGGGTGGTGGTGATTATGATGTATCCGTTGAGTTTTCTGACCAAAACCCCTCACAGTTTCCTTACAATCAAGTACAAGAAACTACTTCTGGTCATGCTATTCATGTGGATGATACACCAGGCGGTGAAAGAATTCTAATCAAACATAGGACAGGAGCGGGACTAGAATTGAGAGCCGATGGAAGTGTTTTATTTTCGTCAGTAAACAAAAAGGTTTCTGTAACAGGCGGTGATGATGTTGTGATTGTGGAAGGTCAAGCGGACCTCGTATACAAAGGCAACGTCAATGTTAAAATTGCTGGGGATTATAATTTAGAAGTCGAAGGTAACATTAACGTTACTACTGCTGGTAATAAAACCGAAAAGATACATCGCAATCACACTAAGACCGTAGACGAAAATCAAAACCATGTGGTAAAAGGTTCTAGGTCTCTTCGAGTGGTTGATGTTAACACTGAAACTATGTTATCAGACAGAAACGTATTTGTCAAGGGAGAACAAAACAACTTTGTTGAAGGTAATGTTGAATTCACCAGTGGTAAAAAACTAATTACCACCGCTGTTGATGAATGGGTTGCTTCCTCTCAAATCACAAACATATCAGGTGACACTGTTTCCGTTATTGGTGTGACAGGAACAATTGGTGGACAGTTAATTGACCACTATGGTAAAGTCTTCTCAGGACCACCAGGCGGTTCTGGATTAGGTGCTACAACACATTATGGGACCTTTATCGGTAAAGCGACAGAAGCGATCACATCAGACTTTGCCAACAAAGCCGGCTTTGCCTTCTCAGCTCCTGCTGAGGTGAACACAGCTACTGGAGCTTCTGCTGTGAGGGATACTGAGAAGTATCCAACGGAAATGCCTTATATTCAAATTAAACCCACAGCAGATATGCCAACAACCGCAATCATGACACCTTTATTATCGTCTGGCAACTACGGTATACGAAATGTAAATGTTGACCCAGGCGATGAATTGAAGCTAGAAATTCTAAAGACTGACGATTATGATGGTTTATTTAATAGAGAACCCAGTATTCACGAAATACGTTCTAAATTAAGAGACCCTGCAAATCTTCAGAACGCAACTTTGATTGGTGCGTTAATAGGTGAAGGACGGTTATCCAGTAAATATGCTGATGTTCGTCCTCAATATATTGGTCGAGCATATAATAAAAATCCAAGTTTACAATTTGGTAGGACTCTGTTGGGTAACAACCCGGCAGAAAATAGAAGTAAGAGGTTTACTCCGTAATGATATATCTTGTTGATCCCGTATATAATCCAAATTTTCAGTCGGAGATTACTTCTGCGACACCCCTTGCGCCTGGCATAACGATTGCTAAGTTTTTAGGATCTCGTGGTTCACGGGTTCAGTTTGAACAATTGGATGTTGACAAACAATTGGTAGCAAGGCAATTGTATCTTCAAGCAGAAGCAATGAGAACAGTTTTTACCAACAAAACTTTTAAAAAAAACCGTCTCATAGTTTCAGAGGGGGTTTACAAACCATCGTCAACAGAAACCGTAACTTCTTGGTCAATCAACGATTACAAACAAACTGGACGTGCAATTGTTTATCAATTACTCGCCGAAAACGGCAAGATAGATTTTGAAAACACATTCGAACTGTCCGTATATTGGAAAGACTTTTTAAAGTATCAGGAACTTATTCTCGATTATGATACTTATGACCCTTCTGGTGAACTTAGCTGTCAAATTGTATTGGTCATGCCCGAAGCAAACTATAATTTTGACTTAAATTATACTAAAAACCTCAAAACTACTTTTAACGGTGTTACTTTATCGATAAATGAGGTTGTTGAGGTACTCATTCCATCGTCAACAGAAACCGGAACTTCACTTTTAAAAAAAACCGTCTCATAGTTTCAGAGGGGGTTTACAAACCCATATAAATAAAAATAACTTTTCGAGTACTAAAAATGGCAAGAGTTTTTTCACAAGAAGATGCAAATATATCTAAGATTAGTGCGTCTAGTACTAGAACTAGACCCTATAAGGATATTGATCTGACTTTTACTGCAAGCGATATCGGAAACATTTTTAAGAAAACCGAAACCGCTGCAGTTAAACAGGCCGTAAAAACCTTATTAAATTCGAACAAATTTGATAAACCTTTTGAACCAGGTTTTGGTATCGATTTGCAAAGTTATTTTTTTGAACTTGCAGACGAACAAACTGGTGGTAGAATTGTAGAAAAAATCAAGAGTACCATTGAAACTTACGAACCCAGAGCATCGGTAAGAAACATAAGAGTGGGTGTACAAGAAGATATTAATGCTGTAAATATCCTTCTCAGTTTTTCGGTAAGAAATACAGACCAAACAATAACAGTTGAAACTACAATTTCGAGGTTAAGATAAATGTCAACTACAATTAAGTCAACAGCTTTAGATTTTGACACGATCAAAAACAATCTGAAGACGTTCTTTGAAGCACAAAACGAATTTACTGATTTCGATTTCGAAGCATCTGGTTTATCCAATCTTCTTGATGTTCTTGCTTATAATACACACTATAACGCTTTAACTGCAAACTATGCTCTCAACGAATCTTTCCTTGGAACAGCACAATTAAGAAGTTCTATTGTATCTCTTGCGTCTGCTATTGGTTATATACCGGGTTCACGCACAACCTCAAAAGCAAAGGTACAATTTAGCGCATCTATTGGTGGTGGAAACGAACCACCTTCAATTACCATACCCAAAGGTTTTAAGTTTAACTCTACTATTAATGACATTTCATATTCTTTTATTACTACTGAGGCAACAACCGCTACAAACAATGTGGGCAACTATTCCTTTAAACTTCCGTCTGGCGATAATCCGGAAATAATATCAATCTCTGAAGGTGTGATTAAAACAAAAACTTTTATTGTCGGTTCTTCTGAAGAAGATGAGATATTCGTAATTCCTGATAAAAATCTTGATCGTACAACGGTAACGGTACGTGTTTTTGATACACCGTCATCTACGAATTTTCAAATTTATTCACCAATCAATGAAGCTACTGAAATCAATGAAAACTCATTAATATATGTTCTCAAAGAATCTCCCAATGGTTTCTTCGAACTTTCTTTTGGTAACGGTAACACTTTAGGGCCAACGCCAGAAGCGGGAAACAAAATTACTGTGGAATATATTAGTTGTTCTGGTAGTATTGCTAATGGGGGTAAAGTTTTTACTGCGGCAGAACAATTATCAGTCACACTAACCAACGACGATATCGTAAAAGTTGACATTACTGTCTCTACTATTTCAAACTCGATTGGTGGGGCAGAAAAAGAAACTAACACATCAATCAAAAGAAACGCACCGTTTCAGTATACTACACAAAATCGTATGGTCGTGGCTGGAGATTACTCCACTCTCGTTCTTGCAAGGTTTAGAGAATATATCGAAGAAATTAATTCGTGGGGTGGCGAAGATAATGATCCGCCAGAGTATGGTGCAGTATACATGAGTATTCGTTGGAAAACAGGTCTATCCCAGAGCGATATTAACGATCTAAAAGTTAATATTGAACTTTATGTCAACAGACTATCGATAGTGTCGTGGAAACTTAGGTTCTTAGATCCTGTTACAACATTTATAGAAACTTTGGTATACTACCAATACAACCCTAGATTTACAACGCTTGGTTTGAACACTATTAAAACCTTGGTTGGAAACGCTGTCAATAATTATTTTACTAACTCTATCGGGAAGTTTGGACAATCTTTTAGACGTTCTAATCTGTTGGCGTTTGTTGACAATGTTGACCCCTCTGTTTTATCAAGTAGAGCAGACGTGAAAATGCAACAAAGACTTACACCGACAGGACTAGACAACAATGGAAATTCAATTAGTCTTCTTGGTAAAAAAACAAATTATAATTTCTTTTTCCCACAAACTATCCAACAACCGAATAATTCAGAGTATATACTAACATCTGGTTTGTTTAGATTTCAAGGTAAAACCTGTTTTTTAAGAAACCGTTTAGGTTCAAGAACTATACAAGTTATACAACAGGGCGCTGGTGTTGCCTTAGTCGACAATGTTGGAGAATTTTTCTTAGACGGTCGTGTACGTTTGATTTCGTTTGCCCCCGAAACTGTTCTTGGGGGTGATGATTTTATTAAAATATCAGTAATTCCAGGCAATCAAAGTGCAGTATCTCCATCGAGAAATAATATTCTGTTGTATGATAATGATGTCTCATTCGAAACTCCAGTTTCGGTAACAAGTATATAATCCCATGGCTCATTTCGGTTACAAAGAAAATAACAGACGTGAATTGACCTTGTATGACAGGAAGATCAAAGAAGTTCTTCCTGATCATTTTATACAGGACTATCCTCAGTTTATTACATTTTTAGAGAAATATTATGAGTGGATAGAATCCGAGGAATCACCAGCTGAACTAATTCACCATCTTTTTGAGACCAAAGATATAGTCGAAACCGATTTATCTCTTTTGGGTTTCTTGGAAGACGAACTTCTATTGGGTGAAAGTTACTTTCAAGGATTTGTAGATAAAAGAGGTGCTGCTCAAATTGCAAGTAATCTTTATAAATCGAAAGGATCTAAACTTGCAATTCAACAATTTTTTCGTTCTTTCTTCGGTGAAGATCCGGATATTGAATATACTAGTGAAAAGGTGTTTAATCTAAACAGTTCAGAAATAGGACCTTTAAGTAATCGTTTTATAACGGACGATAAATTATATCAGACGTTTGCTATTCTCATTAAAATTGGTATTCCTATTACGGTATGGAGAGAAGTATATAAGTTGTTCGCACACCCAGCAGGATTTTATCTTGCTGGACAAATCCAAGCAGTTGGAGAAGCTGCGTTTGGCGGCATTCCTTATGATGGTTATGATTTGATGGATAGTGCTGGTCGAATTGCTACGCCTGTTGTGATCAGCATAGATTCGGCATCTTTCACTAAGTTAGCCGCTGATCAAAGTGAAACGAGTCATTATGCTATTTACGACTCTACATATACTGGGGGTCTCGGAAAGATCAAAGTTCACTTAGACAGATATCATGTAGACCAGTTTGAAGAATTTTCACTTGACCCATTGGCAAGATTCACACCAACTACATTAAAGACTCTTGGTGGTTTTGTGGTTCCGGGCGAAAGAGACGCATATGCTGGTGTGGATGGAAATAATGCATTAATAGGAACTATCGGTGTCGATTATGATTCTTCTTATGTAACTCCGAAGATTGCTTCGTTCGATATGGATAGTAGTACAGATGTTGATCGAGTCGGCAATAGTAACATCGACTTCTCTATTGATTCGGATGTGTCTCTGACAACCTTTATGGGAACTTTCGGAACCTTCGATAGGAAATAAGGTATAAATAAACATTAAGGTAAAATGGATTAAACGATGACAAGGCAAATTGTTAATATTGGTTCGACTGCAAATGACGGGACAGGGGATACTCTGCGAGCGGGTGCGTCTAAAATAAACGAAAATTTTCAAGAGATCTATGATACTTTTGGCCCAGATGGGTTTATTATTGGAACTTTCGTTGATTTTGATAGTGCTAGTATTAATTTTAAAGATCCCACACTGACATATAAAACAAATGTGGGTGCAGTAGGTCCATCACAAAACAACTCTATTAAATTTCCTGATTACTCGGCCTTCGTTGTCTTGGATTCCGCAACACAAACTTTGACGAATAAGACCCTTGATTCATGTTCTTATGGTGACTTATTAATAAATGATCTAAGTGCAGATCATTATTATCGGGTACATAGTTCGGAACTCGCATCAAATATTAGTATTCAGTTGCCGGTTTTAACATCTGATGATTCGTTTGTGTTTGCGAATGCGACCCAAAATTTAAAAAATAAGTCAGTTGATTCCTGTACTATTAACAATGCGATTATCTCTGATACCGTTTGGGTCGATGCAGGCAACGAAGGTATTTTAGAATTTGAGGCCGTTGTTGGAACAGCAGTTAACTATTTAAAATTAAGTAACGCCTTGACTAATAGTCCAGTTGATATTAGTGCAGACGGTACCGATACAGATGTTAGTATACGACTTCTACCGAAAGGTTCAGGAGCAGTTGAACTTTCTACTAAAGTTATGTTTGGTGACGGACAGTATGCAACACAAACCAGTAATGGTGGTACCGTCTTGGCCAACCAACCTGCGGTTTTTATCAATGCTTCAGGGACCGATAATTGGACTTTACCAGACGGTGATGAAAAGGGTGAAGTTAAATACGTAACAAATGTAGGCGCAAGTAATAATTTTGCAATTGTACCTACTAATTTTGGACAGGGTACTAATTTTACGTTAACCACTGGTACTGTAGCACATCTTATATGGGACGGTAGTAACTGGTATGTAATCAACAAAAGTGATGTAACAATAACACCATAATATAAAGGTTAAAAAGAAATGACAGCAACAATAACTGATCAATTCAAACGGGAATTAACTCAGGAACTCCGACGAGATTATGATTCTGGCGATAACTACTATATTGTTATCGGTAGAACAGAACAATGGGGTGCAGTAGATACTCCGCCTGATGTTTCACAAGTTGACTACCTACAGTCACCTTCTTGGTCTAAATCGACTAGAAACGCTTTTCAAGCTTCAAAACTGGTTACGAATTTAAGTTATGTTATCCCTCGTTATAACTGGACTTCAGGTACGATTTATCATGAGTATAACGATGATCATACCGACCACGATGACGATTCGAAAAAATATTATGTCCTTAATGACCAGAATCAAGTCTACATGTGTCTGAGGGCTGGTGTTGCTGGCGGAGTATTTCTTGATCCTATTAGTGGAAAAACTCTTCCGAATCCGTCAATTTCTACTGTTCAACCTACCGGAGGACTGAACGGGGTTCCTTTTAAAACCGGCGATGGTTATTTCTGGAAGTTTATGTATACCATTAGTGTTGCTGACACCGATAATTATGTAACTTCTAAATTTATTCCTGTTAAATTTGTTGACTCAGCTGGCGTAAATGATGTCGCAACAGACATTCAACAAAAAAATGTGCAAGATAATGCAGTTCCAAAATCAATTGTAGGATTTGAAGTTCTTGATGCGGGTAGTGGTAATTATAGTTCAACACCAACCGTTACAATTACAGGGGCGAATCAAGTACCAGCGGCAGGTGTTGCAAGAATAGACGGCAGCGGATATCTAATCAGCGTTGAAATTGATAGTAATGGTGTTGGTACGGGTTGGCAATTCGGTTCTGGATATGATAACGCTAGTGTTTCGATTAATGGTGCATCAGGAATTGTTAGACCAATTTTTTCTCCTAAAAACGGTATTGGTGCTGATCCAACTATTGACTTACGCGCTACTCAATTAATGTTTAATGTTCAGTTGGCTGGTAACGAAACTGATACAATCATACCTTTTCGGTCCGGACTATCTACATCTTTTAGACAGATTTCATTATTGAAAAATCCAACCACTACTGTAAATGATAGTGATTATTTTACAAGCTTAACTGGAAACAATTTAAACTCATTGACTACTTCATCTCCATCAGGGTTTTTTAGTCCCGGAGATTTTATTACAGGAGGCACCAGCAACGCTTCTGCAATTGTAGATCACTATTATGACAGTAGTGATGGTATTACCACTACAGGATATATGTGGTATCATCAAAACGATTCCTCTGGGTATGGAACCTTTCAGATAGGTGATGTTCTATCTAGAATCCAAGGTGGCGCAGCGGCAACCATCGCGACCTTCGTATCGCCAGATATAGATAACTATTCTGGTGAACTCATGTATGTTGACAATCGTTCTGAAATTCCGAGAGATGATGAGTCGCGTCAAGATTTAAAAATAGTAATTACATTCTAAGGATTATTTAAAATGCCTACTACTTACAATAGTAATATTGAATATACCACATATAAAGATGACTACAGTCCCAATCGTGGTTATCATAAGGTATTGTTTAATTCTGGAAGACCCCTTCAAGCAAGAGAGCTTAACGAATTACAAACAATAATCCAAAGAGAACTTTCTCGTTTGGGTGGTCACCTTTTTAAACAAGGTGCGGCAGTAAAACCGGGCGGCATCTATGTCAATAATGCTTACGAATATGTTCGTTTACAGTCGAGTGCATTTACTACTAGTGCAAACTTAGTGGGTAGAGATGTTACTGGTTCTACTTCAGGTGTGGTTGCACAAGTTATTCAATTTGTTCCTGGCACAGAAGATGCAGGGGATTTGACTAATGTACCGACCATTTATGTAAGATATAAAAACGGTAACCCCACATCTGAAACAGATCTTACACTCGCCGAGGGCGCTGACAATTCTGGTCCAGCGCCCGTCAAATTCAGTCCGGGTGAAATACTAACAGTTAACGGTGGCGATCCTGTTATTGTAGAAAATTCAAATTATAACAATTTAATTTGGCCAGTTGGTTTTGGTAGTAAATTGGGCGTTGGCGCTGGACATTATTTTGTTTTGGGTCATTTTGTAGAGGTTCCTAAACAAGCAGTAATTTTATCAAAATATTTTGGTGGTTTTACTGGCGATATCGGTTTTGTAGTCTATCAAGATATTGTCACGGCAACGGACAGTAATCTCCTTTACGATAATCAGGGTTCTGTTCCTAACCTAACATCACCAGGCGCTGATCGTTATAGAATTCGTTTAAAGTTAATGAAACGAGAAGACACTCTTCCTTCAGAAAACTTTATATTTTTGGCACGTATTGCAGACGGCGTTATTGCTCAGGCAACAACTGGATTAAACGAATATAATAAAATTAATGATGTCTTAGCACAAAGAACCGCTGAAGAATCTGGTAATTACATCGTAGAACCATATAAAATTCGTTTCGTTGAAATAGATTCTGCAGCTATTGAAGACAGATTGTATCTGGAAGTATCTAAGGGTGTTTCTTATATTAACGGTTATCGAACAGAAAACCCTACTCTTAAAAAACTTGTTATTCCCAAACCAACCGCAACAGAAACGATTTCTGGGGATGTTGTTCCCGTAGTTTATGACAGGTATTTTAATGTCAATTCAACTGACAACACCACGCACAGAGGAACTTTAACTTTAGGTTCAACTGTTAATCTTTATGCTGATCCTGGAGGAACTGGTTCGGTTATAGGAAATGTTAAAGTACGTTCTATAGAACGCACTACGGGTTCTGTTGGCGGCGTAAACTCAGTGACTCGTGTTTACATTTCTAGTTCCGGTGACATTTCTTCAAGCATCCGAAGTGCTAAGAGTATTGGCACAGGAACAACTAATTATTTTAATTTAGTGTTGGAAGGTAATCCTCTTCGAGCTGTTATCAAAGGGGACATAAAAAATAAAGATTTATTATTCACTTTACCTCGTCCCAGACCTTCCCTTGTGGGCGGGATAAATGGAGAGTTAGATTACAACTTTATTACACAACAAACATTTACCACCAATGGATCTGGTGAAGCATCAATAACAACCAGTGGTGATACTTATACAGACACATCGAGCTGGATTGTTTCTAGTCAAGATTCAGGTTCGGTATCTTTCATTGTTGATGCAACTCAAGGTGCTCCTGTCGGAACCCAAGCTGATTTTACCAATTTAACTCCAAACCTACAATATACAGCAACACTTTACAAAAGAATTACTAACGCAACGCCAAAACAGAAAAGACCCGTTGAAACGACAATAACGGGAACTGTAGTATCTGGTACTCCCTTTAATTTACAACAGTATGATATCAAAACAGTTTCGGAAATTAAAGATAGTGCTAACGGAAACAGTATTTTTTCATATTTCACATTAGACAATGGTCAACGTGATACTCATTATGCTAAGGGACGTTTAGTTCAGACCTTTCCATATTCTGGACCAATTTATACTAAATTTGAACATTGGGAAAGGGTAACACTTCCATCAGGGGGATATTACTATTCAAAAAATTCTTATATTGATGGACCTAGTATTTCTATAACATATAATGATATTCCAACTTATAAACCTACTAATGATGCCGCCACACGTTTATTCAATGTCCTAGATTTTAGACCGGATTTTGATAGTGTTTCCGGAACCTATGATAATGGAACGGAAACTTTCCATTTACCTAAACGGGCAACCTTAATAACTGGCGACAACTCTTACTACTTACCAAGAGCTGACAAATTGGTCATGTCTCAAGAGGGTAAGTTAATGTATATTCGTGGAGTTCCAGATAGAAATCCACAGTTCAAAAAGACGCCAGACAAATCACTAGAATTGTATAAAGTTGTGATGAACGCTAATACTCTGACGCCAGAAGATTTGTCGCTCACTAAAGTTGAACACAAACTTTATACTATGAAAGATATCGGTAAGTTAGAGAAAAAACTTGATCGATTAGAAGAGGTGACAGCTTTAAGTCTTTTAGAAGTTGATACTAAAAATCTTAGTCTATTAGATGCAGATGGTAATATCAGAACAAAATCTGGATTTTTTGTAGAGAATTTTAAAGATCAAACTCTCTCTGCTACGAAATCTAAAGATTATCGTGCTTCATTAGACTTCCAAAGTAATGTTGCTAGACCTAAATTTTCCTCAGATAATATCCGATTAATTTGGGATCAAGCAAACTCTTCTGGTGTTATTAAAAAAGGAGATATGTTATATCTTGATTATGCCGAGGTTAATTGGAAATCTATTCTAATAGCTTCTCGTAATGAACCAGTAAACCCATTTATCATCAATATTTTTGACGGGTTTATGAGTCTGTCTCCCGCATCTGATGAGTGGAAAGACACCAAGTATAAAGCACCTAAAATTATTCCTAATGGTACTCGAATTGAAAGTACCGATGTTGGGTTTATTTGGAACGAGCACGAAACCAACTGGTCTGGTCAAAATCCCGATGATTTGGAAGTCGGACAGGTAACTGGTGTTAACTCGACAATATCCAATTCAAATTCTTATGATGTAACAAACTCAACGACTACCGATGGCGATGGTTTGTTTGTTGAAAGTATCACAACAGATACGACTACTACTAACACCACAACTACTACCAAACATACTGTCACCAAGATCGTGAGTGAAGAAACCATCGAAGAAGTTGTTGGTGACAGAATAGTTCAGGTTTATAGTATTCCTTGGATGCGTTCCAGAAAAATTTATTTCAAGGCTGAAGGGTTGCGACCAAGTGTCAGAGTTTTTCCGTTTTTTAATAACAAGAAGGTCTCTAAATGGTGTAGACAAGAAAGTTTTGTTCTTTTCTCCGACAGAGAAGAAGATGAAGGAAATATTAACACACAATATACTCAGCACCCAGACGGTCCAACTACTCTGATAACCAATCAATTTGGAGAAGTGTCCGGTTCATTCCTAATTCCACGGGTTATCAATGCGGATCTTTATTACAAAACTATCCTTGGAATTGAAACATATGATCCAGCACAAGATGTTGATAGGTTCCCTGCGGGTTCTTTAGAGTTTAAACTTTTAGATATCACGCAACCACTGGATGATGCAGCAACTTCAAGAGCGTTTACAGTTTACAGTGCTAAGGGTGTCTTGAATCAAAGACAAAAAGATGTTCTGAGTACACGTGTTCTTCATGAAGCTTCATCAGATTTTTATAGTGAAAGTTTCCACGTTTCTACAACATCTGCCACTTCGTTGGTACAAAACGAAACTACCGCTAATCAATTCACAGAATTGTTGTCCACAGTAGAAGATATGTCGAGTGAAATTGCCGAGCTCGGAAGTCAAATTGATATTATTCAAGAAGAACTTGATAATACAGAACTTGAAGTTACCGCTCTAAATAACGAATACCAAAACCTTAGTGATGCTGTTGCCAATAATAGGGCAACCCTTGAAACTATTGTAACTACTGAAAATAGTGGAGTTGGCCAAGATACTGGTAATGCCAATGATCAGGGTTCTGGTGTAATTGCTCAAGGAACAACAACTGTACAATCTGTGGTTATTGAAGAAGAAGTATCAGGAGTTGGTGGTTCAAGTTCTGGGACTCAAGCTGTTGCCACCACAGTGTTCAATGTTAACAATGGTGGTGAGGCAGTCATTGGAACCGCTAATGCTATCGATGTTACCTATGAAGGTTCTGGGTCAAACGAAGTTGCGACTGTTAGCATAACTGACGGATCGTTTAACGAACTGGACCAGATCGTTGTGGTATCTGCTGGAGTGCGACCGGATACAACTAGTGGGAATGATACAGCTGCAAGTTTTGGGTATACCCGAGCGATTCCCAATAATCTAACGGCAACTGAAGGGGGTAAGACGGCGGCCGCAACCAATGATCAGACTACTTATACCAATGCCGGGGGTGAGACCCTTTATGTTTATAATGTCGATGAACCCGACGCTACTAAAGTTTCTAGTGCACATAGAACAGGCGATAATTCTGAGCAGGTCAGGCGGTGTAGGTATCACGACCCTATCGCACAAACTTTCATGGTAGATAATGAATATGGTACTTTCATTACTAAAGTCGGGTTGTTCTTTGCTACTAAAGATCCAACTATTCCTGTACAGGTTCAGATTAGACCTACCGTAAATGGGGTGCCGTCATCTTCTAAAATTATTGCAAGTAAGTTTGTTGCATCTTCTCAGGTTCAGGTTCCCGCAAGAGTGGATTTTAAAAACTTCGCGACTGTTAAGAGCACCGAAACCGTATTTGAATTTGATGAACCAGTTTTTCTCAGTCCATTCACCGAATATGCAATTTGTGTACTTGCATCCAATACACCATATTATACGGTATATGTTTCAGAAATGGAACAGTGGGTGTTGGGTTCAACTTCAGAAAGAATTCTAACACAACCTTCATTGGGTTCGTTCTTCAGATCTCAAAACTCTCAGCTTTGGGAACCTGATCAACAGGTAGATATGATGTATAAGTTATATCGTGCACAATTCCGTTATGGTGGTAAGGCTGTCTTCCGTAACGCTGATGTACCGAGAGAACTTTTAGATCCAGACCCCATTAACACGACAGCAGGTTCTACTGAAGTTTATGTTAATCATTATGATCATGGATTAAGAGTCGGTGATAAAGCTGAACTTCTGGGTCTCGATTCATCAGCAAAATATGGTGGAGGGACTGGTGTTTTGGGCAGTTCTATGTTGACAATTAATGGTGTTCGTAGAACAGTTACTAAAGCCGATACATTTGGATATGTTTTTAATGCTGATAGTGCTGCACCAACAACCAGTACTTTTGGTGGAACCGGAATTACTTCTGATAGAAATATACAGTTCAATATTGCTAATTTAAATATTGAAACTGCTAACCCAGATGCAACCTCGATTTCTGCTGGATATAAATTTACAACGGGTAGTTCTATTGCTGGTAATCAAACCTCTTACAATAAAAATACTCAATGGCAGAGGATAACTCCCAAAATAAACACTTCCTTTGATGCTCCAAGACAGATTGCAAATCGTTATAACGAAACAGATGCTACTGTTGGTTTTCAACAAAGGTCTTGTGAGATTAAAGTTGATCTAAAGAGTAGTCATGAATTTATTTCACCTATGTTAGATCTCCAAAGATGTTCATTGACTTTGATCGAAAATATTGTTGATTTTCAAGACTCTGCTGATGTCTCAGACTTTAAGAACATTCCAATAAGATATACTTCTGAAACAGATCCATATAGTGGTTCGCATCCTGCGAAACATATTACTAAACCGATTTCTTTAGCTGAAGATGCGGTTGGTTTAAAAGTTTTATATGCTGCGAACATTCCTCCAAATACTGAAATCTTGTTGTATTACAGAACGTCAGTAGATGGCGAGGACATTACCACCAAAAATTGGATTTATGATGCTCCAGAAAATACTTTGCCTACTGACGAAAATCCCACGATTTTCAGAGAGTATACAAACTTAATGGGTGGTGAAGGTGGATCTCTGGATGCGTTTAACGAATTCCAATTAAAAATGGTTTTCCGTTCTAAGAACTCATCTAAAGTTCCAGTGATTAGGGATTTAAGAGCAATTGCTTTGGTGGATTAATGAAATTAGTAAAAGTAGATGGCCATACGGGTCTCGGAAGGGATTCTAAAACTGGTGCAATCATTAATATAAATAAAAAAGAAGTTGAGACGGCACGCGAAAGAAAGAAACGCAGGCAAGAAGTTCGAGAAGAAAAACTAAAACTTGAATCTCAGGTCGACCATTTAGAAAATGAAGTTGCCGATATCAAACACATGTTAACCCAGATATTAGAGAAACTATAATGGCAGACCCTTACGGATATGATCGTCCTACTTTAGTAGACCTTACCGATAACGTCAATACTTTTCGTCGTAAAGTTAATCAGATCAGTGACGATCTGGGAGACAAGAGACGTTTACTAACAGATACGGGAACCTCTCTTGCGTCTGACAGTGACCTTGTCGGCAGTTTAATCGAACTTGATTATCGAATAAATCAAACAAGTAATGATTTGTATCTTCGTGCAAACGGAGGTAGTCTTTATATTCAAAACGGCAACACTTCAACTATTGCTGCTGAATTCTTATATGATAGTGCAGCCGGTAACTTGAGTCTTATCACCCCGATGTCTGGTGACTTCACTATCGACACGGTTGGAGATATTATTCTTGACGCAGACGGTAATGACATTATCTTTAAGAATGGTGCTGGTGGCGATACTGTTACTCACACTTTAGCAAACGATGGTAATTTTGTCATTGCTGCACCTGCCAATTATACTGTTGATGTTGTTGGCGACATTACGTTAGATGCTGCTGGCGATAACATCTTCTTTAAAGACGCTGGCACTACTCGGGTAACATATACTCTTGGCGCTACAACCGACATTTCAATGCTCGGTAGTTTAACCACTAACGTTGATGGTTCGATTGCGGATTCTGCTGGTACTAGTATTTCGCAAACATCAGGATCTACTTTCACACAAACATCAGGATCTACTTTCACACAAACATCAGAATCTACTTTCACACAAACATCAGAATCTACTTTCACACAAACATCAGAATCTACTTTCACACAAACCTCTGGCGGCAACTTTACCACTAATGTTACTGGTGAATATCTTGTAGACGCTTCTGGAGATATTACTTTAGATGCAGACGGTAATGATATTATCTTTAAGAATGGTGCTGGTGGAGATACTGTTACTCATACATTAGCGGATACTGGCGATTACACAATTACATCCCCTGCCAATTATACAGTAGATACTGTTGGCGACATTACTTTAGACGCAGACGGTAATGATATTATCTTCAAGAATGGAGCTGGGGCAGATACGGTCACTCACACATTAGCAGATGACGCTAACTATACAATTACTGCTCCTGGTGATTATGATCTAGACGTTGTGGGTGACATTACTTTAGACGCTGATGGCAATGACATTATCTTTAAGAATGGTGCTGGTGGCGATACTGTTACTCATACATTAGCAGACGATGGTGCTTATACAATTGCTCTGAGTGGAACAAATGGCTACACCGTTGATGTAGGTGGAGACATTACGTTAGATGCGGATGACAATGACATCGTATTCAAAAATGGTGCTGGTGGAGATACTGTTACTCATACATTAGCAGATGACGCTAATTATACCATTGTCTCTCCTGCCAATTATACAGTAGATACTGTTGGTGACATTACGTTAGATGCAGACGGTAATGATATTATCTTCAAGAATGGATCTGGAGGTGATCAGGTCGCTCATACATTAGCAGATACTGGCGATTACACAATTGCATCCCCCGCCAATTATACAGTAGATACTGTTGGCGACATTACTCTTGATGCTGCTGGCGATAACATCGTATTTAAAGATGCCGGTAGTACTCGGGTAACATATACTCTTGGCGCCACAACTGATATTGCATTAGCTGGCAATTTAACCACTAACGTTGATGGTTCTATTGTAGATTCTGCTGGAACCACCTACACAAGAGTTGCTGGCACTAATATATCTGATACGGCAACGACAGGAACAATTACCCAAACTTCTGGAACAACCTTTAATCAGGTGTCCGGAGGGAACTTCACTACAACAGTTACTGGTAATGTACTCGTAGATGCTTCTGGAGACATTACTTTAGACGCTGATGGTAATGATATTGTTTTTAAGAATGGAGCAGGCGGCGATACTGTTACTCACACATTAGCAGATGACGCCAATTATACAATCACAGCTCCTAATAACTATACTGTTGATGCTGTCACAGATATTACTTTAGACGCAGACGGCAATGACATCGTATTCAAAAATGGTGCTGGTGGCGATACTGTTACTCACACTTTAGCAAACGATGGTAATTTTGTCATTGCTGCACCTGCCAATTATACTGTTGATGTTGTTGGCGACATTACTCTTGATGCTGATGGCAATGACATTATCTTTAAGAACGGAGCGGGAGGCGACCAAGTTACTCATTCGTTAGCGGATGACGCTAACTATACCATTACTGTTCCTAATAATTACACCCTAGATGTCTCAACTGATATCACCCTAGACGCGGATGGTGGTAATTGGTTCTTCAAAGACAATGCTGTTACTCAGTTCGAATTTATCGCTGGAACCAATAAAGAGATCGATGTACCATCTGGTGATCTTACAATCGATGTGGCAGGAGATATTAATCTCGATGCAGATGGTGGCGATGTCGTTATTCTGGATGGAGGAGTAGAAGATTATAGATTCGCTACAGACGGTACTGTATCCCGAACAGGTGATTTGATATTAGATATATCTGGAGATATTACTTTAGACGCAGACGGCAATGACATTATCTTTAAGAATGGAGCTGGTGCTGATACGGTTACTCATACATTAGCGGATACTGGCGCTTATACAATTACTCAAAGCGGACTGGGTGACTACACCGTTGATGTCGGTGGGGATATTATCTTAGATGCAGACGGTAATGATATTATCTTTAAGAATGGAGCTGGTGCTGATACGGTTACTCATTCGTTAACGGATGGCGCTAACTATACCATTACTGCTCCTAATAACTATACTGTTGATGTCGGTGGGGATATTATCTTAGATGCAGACGGTAATGATATTATCTTTAAGAATGGAGCTGGTGTTGATACGGTTACTCATTCGTTAACGGATGGCGCTAACTATACCATTACTGCTCCAAACAATTATACTGTTGACGTGGTCGGCGATATTACTTTAGACGCTGATGGTAACGATATTATTTTCAAGAACGGGGCGGGAGGCGACCAAGTTACTCATTCGTTAGCAGATGACACTAACTATAACATTGATGCTCCTGGTAATTATACTGTAGACGTGGTCGGCGACATTACTTTAGATGCAGCTGGTCAACAAATTAATTTCTTGGATGCCACCAATACAAGGATGGTATTCAATCTTGATGCGACACCGCAACTCGATGTAACAGGTAATTATACTGTAACAGGTACGGGTTCAATTGTTCAGTCTTCTACTACTACACAAGAATTGACGGGTACGGATATTACCCTTGACGCATCAAACAACATTTTTCTTGAAGCTGATGGAGATCAGATTCATCTTCGTGCTATTACTGCCGATAAATTTATTTTTGGCGTAGCAACTTCACCGACTCTTGGTATTACTGGAAACTATACTGAAACAGGTTCAGGTTTTCATGTAACCAAGTCTGGTACATATATGAAAGATTCTGCGGCAACGAATTATACGTTGACTGCAAACACTAATATTTTACAAACTGCATTAAATGGTTCAATCACAGAAACTTCCGGAACCACCACCACTCAAACAGTCGGCACAAATTACACGTTGACTGCTGGAGGTAATTATACGGTTGATGTAGATGGCTCGATTGCAGATTCCGCAGGCACAACATATTCTCTTGTTGCTGGAACTTCTATTAATCAAACTTCCGGAACAACCTTCGATCAGGTGTCTGGTGGAAACTTTACCACTACTGTTACTGGTAATGTACTCATAGATGCTTCTGGAGACATAACTCTCGATGCGGAAGGCGCTACTTCTAGAACTTCGGGTACTAGGACAACCGATACGGTAGGAACAGAGTATACATTAACAGCGGGTAATAAAGTATCTATTACAGGTGATTCTGTAGATATTATTTCCGGAAATGTTTTCACGTTAACTTCTGCCGATGATTTTATAACCAACGTAACGGGAGATTACTTAGTAGACGCTTCTGGCGATATTACTTTAGACGCTGATGGTAATGATATTATTTTCGCTAATGGTCAGGGTAACGATACAGTAACTCATACATTAGCAGATGACGCTAATTATACTATTACTCAAAGCGGAACAGGCGACTACACCGTTGATGTTGGTGGAGATATTATCTTAGATGCTGACGGTGGAGATATCTTCTTTAAAGATGGTGGAACAACTGAATATCAGTTTGCCACAGATGGGACAGTATCCCGAACAGGTGATTTGATATTAGATATATCTGGAGATATTACACTAGATGCTGCCGGGGATAACATTTACTTTAAAGATGCTGGAAGTACACGCATCACGTATACATTAGGTGCAACAACTGACATTGGATTGGCAGGTAGTTTAACAACTACGATTGGTGGGTCAACCACAGAAAACGTAACCAACTCTATAGAAAGAAATGCTGGTTCAACTATTCTAGATTCCGCAGGTACAACGCACACAATTGTAGCTGGAACCAATCTTGTACAAACGGCAACCGATGGTTCATATACTTTAACGACTGGCACTACCATTGAAGAAACTTCTGGTACCACAATAACTCGTACTGGTGGCCTAGGCATTTCCGATGTTGTAAGTTCAGGTAACTATTCATTGGACGCTTCAGCAGCTATCAAAGATTCTGCCGGAACAACTCATACAATTGTTGCTGGAACTTCAATTAGTCAAACGGCAAGAACGGGTTTTATTCAGACTGTCACGGGTGGAAACTTTACCACAAATGTTACAGGAAATTATCTCGTAGACGCTTCTGGCGATATTACTTTAGACGCTGATGGTAATGATATCGTCTTTAAGAATGGAACGGGTGGTGATGTTGTAACCCATACATTGGCGGACAATGCTGATTATACTATTACAGCACCTGATGATGTTGTGATTGATGCAGAGGGTGACATCACACTGGATGCGAATGGCAACGATATCTACCTAAGAGATGGTGGTAGTCTAAGAGTTCAATATAATCTAGGCAATAACAATGCTGAAAATTGGACTGGTAATCTTATCCGTAATGTGACAGGTTCTTTAAAAGATTCTGCTGGAACTTCTATAGAAATTGTTTCAGGTACCACATTTACCCAAACATCTGGGGGTAACTTTACTACTAATGTTACAGGGGAATATCTAGTAGATGCTTCTGGAGACATCACCCTTGATGCAGGTGGGGCAAACATTAATTTTAATGATGGTGGCACATCAGTCGGTCACATTGAGATGGCAGGACAAAACTTAGAGATAAAATCTAAAGTTTCTGATAAAGATATTATTTTTAAAGGTAACGATGCTGGCTCAGCAATCACAGCCCTCACCCTTAATATGTCTGATGCTGGTAGTGCCATATTCAATCATGATGCTTATTTCCCAGATAATGGTAGATTAGTCTTCGGAGCTGACGGCGACCTACAGATTTATCATAATGCTGGCACCTCTTTTATAACCGAAAGTGGTCCAGGCGACTTTAAGATTGGCGGTGAAAACTTATATCTTCAAAATACTGCCCACAATGAAAACTATTTAGCTGCAATAGCCAACCAAGGGGTCACACTTTATTATGCAGGTGCAAGCAAGATAACCACAACCAACACAGGCATCGACATAACTGGCACAGCCACGATGGATGGGCTTACTGTTAATTCTACTAATAACTCAGGCAATACTGGAACACCAACGATAATAATAAAAGATTTAGATACTACTGTTAGTGCTGGTCAGTACACTGGAGCAGTTGAGTTTGAAACATCAGATACAGGAAATCCGGGTGTAAACAGTTATATCCGTTCAGTTATGACGGGTACTGGCGGTGCTGGTTCGCTTACGTTTGGCACTGGTTTTGCTGGTTCATTAGCCGATAGAGTTTTAATCGACGATAACGGCGACATCAGCTTCTACGATGACGAGGCTGCACAAGGCTTGTTCTGGGATTCTTCGGCATCGGCGCTTGGGCTTGGTACGACTACGCCTGCTTGGGGACTTCAAACTGGCAACTTTAGAGGATCAGCTTCTGCACCAGTCTTTAGCGGAACGAGTGGTGATGGATTTGCATTTGATTATTACAACGGTCCAAATCCGTATCCAAGACACGGCTCCATTGCCGTAATTGGTGCAGGCACTGCCACTGCCGATATGAGCTTCTGGACGGATTCAGGATCTGCTGTAGTAGAACGTATGCGCATCGATTCCACAGGCAACGTGGGAATAAATGTCGCAGACCCGACTCACAGGTTGGAAGTAGTA
>Ga0222716_10000128_pt1 | contig 59555 bp, 46 predicted proteins | sample C33_13DmetaG_FD_165044 | JGI IMG/M metagenome (GOLD analysis project Ga0222716, IMG submission 165044) | Estuarine water microbial communities from San Francisco Bay, California, United States - C33_13D | ecosystem: Environmental > Aquatic > Marine > Unclassified | place: USA: California... | reverse complement strand
TTAATATTAATTGGGGGTGGCAACACCCCCATAAACAGATTTAGATATGAGCAAATTTTTAATTGTTAATGATGGTGATTACACTTTAAAAGTCCAAGACGGTGGTAACATCACTCTTAATACAGGAGTCAACAGTGGTGCTGTGACCATCACAGGTGACTTGATTGTGCAAGGAGACACAACTACCTTAAACACAACAGAGCTCACAGTAGAAGACAAAATTATCAGAGTAAACAACAATGACACAACTCCTGGTGGTGTACAATCTCCGGGTGCAGGTATAGAATTTTATAATGGAAGACTAGGATCTTTTGATGGTCTTGCTATGCCACAATTTTTATTTTCAAACTCATTTTCATACACATCACCCACAGGACTAACAACAGGTGGATTTATTTTCAAAAATAAAGGCGACGAGTTAATCGGAATTAGAACACATAGTGTAAGTTCAGATTCTGATGTAGTAGTTGAGCCAGGCGGAAGTGGTGTGTTGAGAGTTGCTAAAGCAAACTATGAAACATTTCTGTCAGATGATGACGACATACCAAATAAAAAATACGTGGATGACGAAATCAATGCCATTGTGGTTGGTGCGGCTTTTCCAAGAATCACCGATGGAGATTCAGAAGTTAGAGTTTTTGATAACTCTTCGACAGGAGTTGACAGTAGAATAGACACAAAAATTGATGGTATTCTAACAGCATTCATAAGCAAAAATTATTTTGATGTGTACAGCACCACAATAAATTTAAATGAAATCAGAATAGAAGAAAATGAAATTACCACAACAGCATCTAATGAAGATTTAATTCTGTCAGCACCGGGAACGGGTAGCGTAAAAGTGTCAGACAGCATGATAATTTCAAACAGACCAAGTTTACTGGATCCACTAGAAGATCCGGCTAACAGCCCGGATGGTATTAAACTGTATGCAAAAAATCCAGGAGCAGGAGACTCTGGCTTATTTTTTGTAAATACAAGCAACAAAAGAGACGAGTTGATCAGCAAACAACGTGCTTTGGTCTTCAGTCACATGTTTTAAGGAGTAAAAATGGCAATAAACAATGTAGTAATAACACAAGGTAGTAACAGCTCAGTGTTCGCAGTAGGTGTAGTGCCTGCAGGAAAATCTTATGGTGTGACAAATATACTGATTTGTAACACAGCAATTGAAGATCAAGGCGGAGCCAACGATGCAACATTTAGAGTGTTTGTGGTTCCTAGTGGAAGCACATTTAATTCTAACACCAACATGATTATCAACGATGCACTTTTACCAGGTGCAGAAACTTTTATTTTAGACACAGAAAAATTAATGTTGGAAGAAGGAGACACAGTTGTTGTTGAAAACACATCTGTAAATTCTGTTTCAATAATTGCAACAGTTAGTTACCTAGAGGTTTAATGAGATATCTTAAAAGACAATCGACCAACAGAAGATTAATCGCCGGAAGAGGGGTGGTCTTTGATCAATATGAACAGTTAATTATTCCAGGTACAGGATCAATTCTTGTTCCTAAAGGAGACACTGCAAGTAGACCAAATCCTGCGGTTGTTGGCTCTATACGATACAACACCGACACAAGAAGTTTCGAGTATTACGAAGGAGTTCCTGGTGGCGGTAATGCTTGGAAACAAGCAAGATTTAGAGAACCAGTAACAGTAACAAAACAAAATTTAGGAAATGGTGATGACTTGGACACAGTGTTCGGTCCACTTAATGCAAATGATGTAGACTTTTATTATCCAGCCGCACCAGAACAAATATTGGTCATGGTGGAAAATGTATTACAAATTCCTGACACAAACTATGATGTGGTACAACAACCTTGTTTTTATCAAAGCACACAGATTGGATTCCACAGCAATTACAACGGTAGTGGAGCAATCATAGGCAGAAACAATTCTCAAGTAAATTTTTTGACAAAAGGGTACCACCCAGGACAACAAATCACAGTAGCCAACAGTCAAAACAACAACGGCACGTACACCATTGTTGATGTGGGAACAAGTTTAAGTTACAGTGATCCTGCTTTTCCAAGTCAAATCAGTTACATCACAGTGGAAGAAAGCGTAACATACGATCCTAATGCAGGCGGCGGTTACAACATTAGTGTCACAGGAATCAGTTCAATAAGCGGCTTACCTTATGATCAAACAATCACAGTGGGAAGCAATCAAGTGCCTGCATTTTATGTGGTGTTTGGGACACCTGTACCAACTGGAAAACCAGTCAATGTGTTACACAACTTTGACAAATAAAGTACAGCTCGTAATTCAATAAATACACAAAAAGGAGACACATGGCACACGTTGCAGGGCACGAAGTCGGTAGAATTTCAGGACAGTTACTAAAGTCTAATTTACAAAGAACCAGTGATTTAGCCTTTGAAACTGATCTATTGTACATTGGACACACCAATGGTAAAATTGGTATACGTGACGATGCTCCTTCACAAGAAATTACTGTGGACGGAAAAGTCCGCACAAATCAAAGTTTCATTGCTACAAATTCAGCAAACTTGGGCAACTTCCAAGTGACGAGCACAGGCTTTCAGGCACTCACAGGAGACATCACAGTTGGATTAAAAGACGTTGTAGGTAATCCAATTTCCGGTGATATCATAATGAACGAGTTACGCACAGACAGTTTAAGTTTCACTAACAGCACAATCAGTTCATCAGATGACATTGTGATAGAGCCAGGACCTGGCACAGGTATTTTTAGAATTCCTACAGATTTAAAATCTTATGGCGATATACATGCAACAGGTGATATAACTTTTGATGGAAACATATTGATATCAGGTGATAATCCAAATGAAGACACAATTTCAATTGGCGGTGAGATAGATACTGATCTTATACCAGATCAAACATTGACATACAATTTAGGAAGCGACACACAACGTTGGGGACATTTGTACACTGGAGCAATGAATGATCTTAATAATGTTGCTATTCAAGGAGATTTAAGTTTCAATGGCGTAGCGGTAAATTTAGGTATTGTTAACAAGTGGTATGTGAGTGCGAATGGTTTGGATTCTTCACCAGGTGATCACCCAAACTTTGCATTTGCAACAGTGAAAAGAGCAATTCAAGAAATTGAAGCCAGCACAGCAGGACCGCACCAAATACATATTCTAGCAGGGGATTATGAAGAAGAATTTCCGTTGGAAGTGCCTCCATTTACTTCAATAAAAGGTGCAGGTATCAGATCGGTAACAATTAGACCCACAGTGGCTACTCAAAGCAAAGACGCTTTTTTGTTAAATGACAGTTCATTGGTCTGTGATTTAACTATAAAAGATTTTTATTATGATGCAATCAATAACACAGGACATGCTTTTAGATTTGCACCCAATGCCAATATTGTTGGCAAAAGTCCGTATGTACAAAACCTAACAGTAATCACCAAAGGTTCAACAATCACAGAGGATGATCCAAGAGGATTTGATGCCGGTGATGCAGGTAGAGGTGCATTTCTAGATGGATCAGAAGTTGATCCCAGCAGTTACTCCGCAAGTATGCTGTTTAATGCTGTGACATTTATAGTTCCAGGTGTCGATGCTGTAACATTAACCAACGGTGTAAGAGCAGAGTACATTGATTGTTTTACGTATTTTGCAAACAGATCAATTTATGCAACACAAGGAAGTTTGGGGTTAGCAGGCGCAGGACAAACATTTGGCGCAGAAGTGCGTGCCATAGGATCTGCAAGTGTGTATGGTAATCAAGGTGCTGTCGGAGATGGTGCCGATGTAATCATGTATTTGATTTCACACAACTTTGCTTACATTGGTGTAGGGAAAGATGTTACAAATGATGTTAGTTTAGTGAATCAGTTTGACGAAGTGTTAGAAAGCAATAATGCAAAAATTCATTATGTCAGTCAAGACCAAGGAAGTGATTTTAGAGTAGGCGACAACTTTTATGTAGATGCTTCTAGAGGAACAACATCTATTGATGTTACTGATTTTGATCTTTCTGGATCTAGTTTAACTATTGGAAGAAACAATATAACATTTATAGATGCAACGAAAATTGAAACAGGTAATTTTAGAATTACAAATAATACTATTCAATCGTTTGTGAATGAAGTAAATGTTTCTTCAGCAAGTGGTCAAATTAATCTTACTGGCAATGTTCAAATGAATAATAATCTTAGTGTGCAAGATGATGTAACCATAGGAGGTTCTTTGATTACATTTGGTAACGAAGTGGGCGACACAGTAGATTTTAGTTCAGATATTGATCAGACACTTTTACCCAGCAGAGACGGTGTAGGAAATCTTGGAACAGACACATATCAATGGAAAAAATTACTTAATACTCGATCAGTGATTGAAGATGTTACTTTGCACAACAATGTGATTACAAGCAACGTCACCAATCAAGATTTAGTTTTACAAGCACAAGGAACTGGATTTGTAAAAATTGCTGATTTAAATTTTAAAACGGATATTTCTAGCACAAGCGATGTTGCTGTTAATAGCAACGCAAACACTACCATTATCAACTCAAACAGTGCATTAGAACTTCCTGTTGGAACAACAGCACAAGATCCAGCAGTAACCAGAGGTTTTAGATTTGACACAACCAGCGGCAATTTTGTAACCACATCACCAGGACCAAGAATACTAAATGGTGTAACTGACTTTGACAAAAACACCTACATCAGCACAGCCAGTAATCAATATACATTTTTTGCTGGTGGAATACCGACAGGCGAAATCAGAGGAGATGGAACTTTGGAAGCAATTGCTGTAAGTTCGCAAGATCAGACTAAATTGGATGGTAATTCAATCACAGTGGGTTCTCAAGGTGGACAAGGTGGAGTTGTTGCCAACGGAGCGGGCAGAGTGCTGTTTGACACATCGGACTTTGAAATAGGAGGAAGCGATTGGTATGTGACCTCAACCAATTCAGACTTAGATTTTGGTTTTAACGGACAGGTAAGAAACACCTATCTTCACTTTGATACAACAAAAGCGGCAATTATGCCTTATGGTGTCCAAGCAGTGCGTCCTGTGAACGCTAGACAGGGTGAATTGTGGTGGAATCAAGACGTCAGCACACTTGAAGTTTACACCGGTACAGAATGGGTGGCTTCAGTGGGAACCCAAGAAATCACTGTTACAGAAGATTTTGCAGAAGAATTGAACGTGATTTACGAATTAATATTATCATAATTCTAGTACAATAGAATCAAATACCAAAATACACATAAATACAATTAATGTTTGAATATGACCAATATTCTGACAGGACAAACCGTGGTTAACCGGCGAAGAGTCTTTAAACATCAAAGAATGAAAATTGGGTTAGTGGCACAAGATGCCCGTTTAAAGGAGAGAAAACATGGCCGTTGGTCGAATTTCAGGTCCGCTCTTAAAAGCAAATCTCGTTCGAAGTACGCTACCAGCGGAAAGAAGAGACCTTGCATTTGAGACAGACTTATTATACATTGATGTAAACAACTCAAGAATAGGGGTCAAAACTACTCAACCTCAATTTCCTTTAGACGTAAACGGTACAATAAGATCCACAGATTTACAAGTAAGTAATCAAGCAGACATAAACAATGTCACAATCACTGCAAACAGTATTACGACATCAGGAAATCAATTAAATCTAGCCACGCCTGACAGTGCTGTATTCACCAATAGATTATTAGTAGACGATTTGATAATTGCTGGCAACACAATAACTGCCACAGACACCAATCAGAATTTTGAAATAATACCAAGCGGAACTGGAACTGTAGAAGTGCGGGGTGACACAAGAGTTGAAGGTAACATACACGCAACAGGAAATATTAGAGCAGATGGAAACATTCAAATAGGAGACGAAGACACAGACACAATCACAATCAATGCAGATGTGGCTTCAAACCTTGTGCCTGATGCCAATGACACATACACACTGGGTTTATCCAACAAAAGATGGAATGAAGTATATGCAAATAACTTAACAGTTGATAACCTTACATTGACTGGAAACATCACAGTGAATGGATTGGACTTGACTGCACGTCCTGGAAAAACATATTACGTAGCAACCAACGGTGATGATTTACAAACAGGAACACACCAAAATGATCCATTTGCAACGTTGACAAAAGCACTTTCTTTGGCTACTTCAGGAGATCATATTCACATATATCCAGGAACATACACTGAAATATTTCCGTTAGTGATTCCGGTTGGAGTGTCGATTAGAGGTGACGGAATAAGAGCAGTAACAATTCAGCCAACAGAAGCAACAAAAACACAAGATGCATTTATTCTAAATGGAGAAATTACAATAGAAGACCTAACAGTTACTGGTTTCAACTATGACAGTGTTGGCAATACTGGACACGCATTTAGATTTAATTCAAATGGTGACAGCAGTGGCTTCTCAGTTACATCGAGATCGCCATACTTAAGAAATATAACAGTGTTGACACAAGGAACAGTGACAACAGCAGACGATCCAAGAGGTTTTGCTTCAGGAGATGCAGGTAAAGGAGCATATCTTGATGGAGCAATGGCAACTGCTTGGAGTAAAGAAGCAGGATGTCTATTTCAAAATGTTACAATGATCACGCCAGGTGTTGATGCAGTAACTTTGACAAATGGTGTAAGGGTTGAATGGTTGAATTCGTTTACATATTTTGCTAACAGATCAATTTATGCTGTTGACGGTGTCTCGGGACTTGCAGAACAAGGACAGACAAATTTAAGAGTAGACAGTATAACTGGAACGATCACAGCCGGAGAGACAATAACTTATTATGACACAGACGGTACGACTGTGCTTGCCACTGCAACGATAGACACTGTGGATGGAAACAAATTGACCATTAACGGAAAAGTGACTGGCTTTGAATTACCAACTGAAAGTGGTGGAAAACAAATGGTCACAAACGGTGATGCACAATTAGATACCAGCATTAAGAAATTTGGACAAAGCAGTTTAAAACTGACTGGTACAAGTGACGGAACCAACACTGCGAATACTGTGGACTTTGGATTTGGCACTGACGACTTTACTGTAGAATTTTGGGGTAGATCAAATGTTCAACAAACAACCACATTGGCAGACTTTAGAGCAAATCAAAGCACTGATAATGGACTACAAATTTCTGTTCTAAACAGTGTGCCTAGATTGTTGTTGAATGGCTCATATGTGTTGACTGGAACTCAAGGATTCAACACAAATTCTTGGACCCATTTTGCTGTGGCAAGAAAAAACAGTTACACAAAAATATTTGTAAACGGTGTAAATGTTGGACAAACAAGAAATCCACAAACTTTAACACTGAATGATGATGTACAAACTAATTCGTCCACAGTGAAATATGGTGAAAACTCTATTGCATTTGATGGAATAGATGATTACATAGATGTGGCAAACACAGCAGATTTTGGATTTGGCATAAATGATTTTACTTTAGAAGCATGGATAAACACCAATTCAACTGCCAATCAAACTCTATTTGATTTTAGAACAGCAGAACCACAAGATAGAATATTCTTAAATCTTAAAGCAACCAGTTTAGATTTAGAACTCTATGTGAACGGCACAGTGTATGGCACAGTGTCAGGAGTTACACAAAATACATGGCATCATGTTTCAGTAACAAGGCAATCAGGCGTTGGAAGATTGTTCATAGACGGTGTATTAAGTTCAACTTTCAATTTACCAAACAACTTTGGACAGACCACTCCGTGTAGAATAGGTGCTTTTTGGTCATCAGGATCAACCACAGAATTTTCAGGATTCATGGATTCAATAAGATTTAGCACAACAGCAAAATACACAGCAACTTTTACTCCTGGCAACTTGGTCAATGTATCAGACACTGTGTTGATGATCGATGGTGAAGACGGTGTAGTTGATAACACAAATTTATATTTGAGTACAAATTTAGCATCCGCTAAACCATTAACGGTAGGAAACAATTATTCAAACAATAATGGTTGGGACGGTTATATAGATGACTTTAGAATTATCAAAGGTAGAGCAATATATGATGAAAACTTTACTCCACCTACAGCAGAATTATCAAGAAGTTCAGACACAACTCTATTATTAAAATTTAATGGCGACAACGGTGAAACAACTTTTGTCGAAACATTAACTTTGCCTCAAGACATTAGATTCTCAGGCGGAGCAACAGCAGAAAGATTCTCTTTAGTGGATTATGCAGACTTTGGTGCAGAAGTAAGATCAATTGCTTCTGCATCAATATATGGAAACTATGGAATTTGGGGAGATGGTGTTGGTGTAAGAATGTATTTGATTTCACACAACCTTGCTTACATTGGAAATGGAAAAAATGTAGACAACGATGCTAACACAGTGATTCAATCAAATGAGATTGTAAAACAAAATGATGCCAGTGTGTTTTTCACTTCAGTTGACCACAAAGGAGATTTTAGAGTAGGAGAACAATTCACTGTTAATCAAGAAACAGGACAGGTTGATTTTACCACTGCAACTTTGAACATAGATGTTGATGACGGAGTAACATTTACAACAGGTACGGATATCACAGTTATAAATGGTTCGAGTGTTGAAACAGGCAACATAAAAATAAGTGGTAACACTATCGAAAGTTTGACAGGTGATTTAAACATTCAAAGTGATTCTGATCAAATAAATCTGTTAGATGATGTTTCAATAACAGGAGACTTAGATGTAACTGGAAATATTACAATAGGTGGAAATGTTACTATTGGTGATGAATCAACAGATTCAATCAACATCGAAGCAGGAATTGGTTCTGATTTAAGACCTGCATTAGACAATGTTTATAATTTAGGTTCAGAAACAAAAAGATGGAACACAATATTTGCTAGAGAACTTTCAACAGACAGCATAAAGATTGATACAAATGTTATTCAAACAGTGGATTCAAATGCTGATTTAGAATTGAGAACCAACGGCACAGGAAATGTTAATGTAGAAAATTTCAGTTTCAACGGCGATACAATTTCAAATGACAACGACATCACAATAAATCCTGCAACTGGAATATTTAGAGTTGATGGCACAGGTGCTATAAGAGTTCCATCTGGAACAACAGGAGAAAGACCTGGCACACCTACTCTAGGTATGTTACGTTTTAATACAGACACAGGATTTTTTGAAGGGTATGACGGTAATTGGATTCCATTGGTTGGAGTATCTGATTTAGATGGCGACACATACATCACAGCAGAATTAACTCCAGGTGCCAACGATGATACCTTAAGATTTTATGCAGGTGGTCAATTGGTTGCAAATGTAAATCCAACCAGATTCGATGTGTCAAGTTTGGTAGTGGATAATTTATTGCTTCAAGGAAATTCAATATCCACCACAGGAACTGACCAAGATTTATTATTAAATGCAAACGGTTTAGGCACTATAAGAGTAGAAGACTTTGTTTTTGAAGGAAATACGATAACTAATAGTGTACCTGATGCTCCAACAGTGTTTAGAACCACTGGAGACGGTTATATCGACGTGTCACAAGCAGGTGGATTTGTTCTACCAACCGGGACAAGTATTGATAGGCCAAGTTCTGGAATAACAGGTATGATCAGATACAACACTAACGACCAAAGGGTAGAGTTGTATGATGGATCAAGTTGGGGATCAATTGCTGGAAGTTCAGGAGCAGTTAGTATTCTTGATGCAACAGATATTGCAATTAAAATTGCATTAACATATGGATAAGAATTAAAATGGCAACAGCGTTTAAAAACACAATAATTAAAAATATAGGAACTCAGCCTGTAGAATTATACACAGCAGATCCAGGAACAAACACAACTTTTGTTGGTTTAAGTCTTGCTAATTTGACTGACTCAGTGGTGAGAGCAAGTGTAACATTAAAAGACACAACCTCTGTGGAAGGATTTATTATTAAAGATGTTTTTATTGCACCAAATTCAAGTTTAAGAGTTTTGAATGCAGGTGAAAAATTAATTGTAGCAGAAGAAAATGGATTATATTGCACAGCAAATATAAATGATTCATTAGATGTTGTTGCAAGTTTTGTGGAGATTAGTTAATGGCTCAAAGTGTTGGTCAAAGTGTAAATGTATACCTAAAAGAAGGAATCAAAGAGAGATACTTCTATGGTTTGTATCGTACAGAAGAAGGCATGCTTTACCTTGGTAAAGTTGACCAATTGGCTAAAAATGACAGTATTCAAGTGAACAATCCAGGATCAGCGGCAAATGATTTTGTAGACTTTGATCAAGGATATGATTTCTTTGAAGGGCGTGATCTTAATCATGAACAAGTGTTTTTGAATTTAAGATACGAACAATTCAGATGGGACGATACCAATTTGGATTATTTTATAAACGACGATGGAGAACTGTGTGTAAGAATTAACAGTAAAAAAGGCGAGGGTGTGATCAACTATCCTAATATATCAGAAGCAGTTGATCAAATCGATTCACCGTTTACTTTTGATAAAGAGGCATACACATTTGATAACAGCGACATAACATTTGATAGAGGATAAGGAGTAGTAGGAAAAATGGCAAGACAACTTATAAATGATGGTATTCTGCCTAATGACGGTCAAGGTGACACATTAAGACAAGGTGCCAGTAAAATAAATCTTAACTTTGCTGAGTTATACACAGCATTAGGTAACGGTACCCAACTAACATTGATCAGTAATAATCTATTCAATGCAACAGGTTCAAACAAAATAACTTTTTTATATAACACACTGGCTGATTTACCATCAGCGTCAACATACCACGGTATGTTTGCTCATGTACACGGTGAGAATGCTTCCTACTACGCTCACGCAGGTGCTTGGGTTCAACTGTTGGATGTTAATAAATCAATTGGTCAATTAGCAGATGTCGATGTCACAACTCAAACACCGCAAGACGGACAAGCATTAATTTGGAATGAAGGTCAAAGTACCTGGGAACCAGGAGATGTTGCCGCAAATGTTGGCGGTGGCGGTGGTGCTAGTGCTTTTGTAGGATTAACTGATACACCAACAAGTTACACAGGGTTTGCAAATTATTTTGTAACTGTAAATTCTGTTGGAACAGCATTATCATTTTCACAAACACCAGGTAGTGTAAACGTTCTGTCTGATGTGGACACAGTTACAACTCCACCAGTTGCAGGACAAGTTTTAAAATGGAATGGAACCAACTGGGTTCCTGCCAATGATGCAACATCAGGTGGCGGTTCTTCAGACGCTGACACTTTAGATGGATTGGACAGCACTTATTTCTTAAATTATAACAACCTGTCTAACAAGCCTAGTATTCCTACAGAATTACAGGACTTGGGAATTGTAGATGGTGATGCCAATCAAGTTTTAACCACAGACGGTGCAGGCAACTTTACATTTGAAGATGCCGCAGGTGGTGGTGTTTCTACTTTAGGTGCACTAACAGATGTAACAATTTCATCTCCAGCACAAGGTGATGTGTTGTACTATGATGGCTCGGGTTGGGTGAAACAAAATGGTCCAGTAATAAGATGGACGTTGGGTGCTAATGGCACAAGTGATTATACATTTACAGGTCCAGGGTTTGTAAGTTCTACAAATGATCCTACATTGTATGTTTCAAGAGGACATACTTATGTTTTTGTAAACAGCTCAGGTGGGTCTCACCCATTTGAAATTAGAACAAGTTTCAATGGATCTGCATATTCATCAGGAGTTACAAATAACGGTGCATCATCAGGCGCAATAGTATTCACAGTGCCTATGAATGCTCCTTCAACACTGTATTACCAATGTACTTCTCACAGCAACATGGGTAATACTATAAACGTATTAAGTTAGGAATTAGATGTCTGAAACATTTGGTATAGGTATAGAAGACTTACAACAATCGCTTGGTAATGCAAGGTATTTCTATGGTATCCGTAGAACCGAACAAGGCACATTATATCTAGTGAAGGCTGATCTGTTAGAACTTGAGGACGGTGTTATACTGAATAAACCAGGTGCTCCTAGCCAAAATTACAACGATTTCAGCAGAGGACAAGACTTTTTTGAAGGCAAAGATTTAGATCACAAGAAAGTGTTTGAAAATCTTGTGTATGAACAGTTTAGATGGGATGGAAGAAATCTTTTCTATTATATTAACGATAACGGCGAGTTAGTTTTAAAAGTAAACGAATCGCACACTTACGAGGAATAATAAATACTATTATAAAAGTGTATGGCAGAATTTAAACTAGATAGAATACGTTTTAGATACAGAGGTGATTGGAACGCCGCTACGAATTATGTTAAAGATGATACAATTCGTTTTGGTGCAAAAGTTTACGTTTGTATAGAAGTTCACCAATCAGATACTAATTTTTACAATGACTTAAACAATGCTGTACCTAGATGGGTGCAGATGATGGATGGTCAGTCTTGGACTGGCGATTGGCAAGCGGCAACATTCTACAGAATAGGTGACCTAGTAAAACTGGGTGGCGTAATTTACAAATGTATTGAAGGACATACGTCAAATACAAGTGCAGATGATGGAATATTAGGTGACGAACTGAAATGGGTTTATTTCGCAAGAGGTGAAAATTGGACCAGCGTATGGAAACCAGACACACTTTATAATGTAGACGATTCTGTTCTTTATGGATCAACAGTTTACAAATGTTTAGTATCACATACCAGTGCGACAGAAAATGCAGGATTAGAATTTGATGCGGAAAAATGGACAACATATGCTCCATCAGATAATTTTAGAGGTGAATGGACAGCCAGCAAACACTATTACATTGACGATATTGTAAGATATGGTGGAATATTGTATAGAGCAATAGGTTCGCACATCAGTACACCGGACTCAATTTACACAAATCTAGAAAACACTTATGAAAACAATAATATAACTGACAACCCATTGGGTGGATCAGATGCAACATTTGAAGTTTATAGATCAGGTGCAGATTACTATGCAAAAGTTTTAACAGCAGGTACAGGATACTCTGCACAAGACACTTTCACTATTGTAGGTTCTTTATTGAACGGTGTTGATGCAGTGAATGATTGTGTTATCACAATTGACACAGTTAACGCTGGTACAGGAGCAATTGAATCTATAACAGTTACAGGATTAGCAGATGCATTAATAACTTATGGACTAGAAGTTGATTCAGCAAGATGGGAAACTATTATGGAAGGTATTGCATACAAAGATGCGTATGCTCAATATACTCATTACAGACAAAATGATATTGTAAAATGGTCTCCAGGATTGTGGAAATGTACTACCACACACTTTGCATCAGGACTTTATCTTGATGAAAATAATTTTGAAATATATGTTCCTGGTTTAGAATATGAATCGATTTGGAATGATACACAATACTATCAACAAGGTGACATTGTGCTTTATGGTGGTTATTCTTATAAAGCATTACAATCAAATGTTAACAGTCAGCCTGCTGTAACAGACAGTACAGGCAACTGGGAATTGATATTTCCTGGTTACACATACAGAGGAGAGTGGGTAGGACAAGATGCGGTAGAAGGTGTACCAACTGACAGAGAATACAAAACAGGTGATGTGGTATTAGCAGGTGGTAACTTGTACATCGCTGTAAGAGATAATGCAAATTTAGGTCCTGATACAGAGTCAGTGTATGATCCAGGGTCAGACGATCCGTTTCCATGGCAGTTACTTGTAACAGGTAAACGTTGGAAAGGTCCTTGGAAAGAATTAACTGACGACGAAGAAGTAATAGAATATTTTCCTGGAGATGTTGTCACAGTAGCAGGTACATTGTATGCATGTATAGATAAGCACACAGCCAGTTCATCAGATTCTAAACCAACTTTAGATTTCGAATCAGAAAATGTTGGTCCTTATTGGGTGCTGTTAGCACAAGGTAGTCCAGGCAACGTGTTGGAATATTCAGGAGATATTAAAACTCAAAACGATGATTCCACAAGATTAAGAATTGGATTAGGTACTCCGGGACAACTTAATAAAGTAACAACAGATGGATTTCCTAGTTGGGGAGATTTTGAAAAAACTGTAAATGTTTATTATGTGGCTCCTGAAGGAGCAGACACACCAGACAATGGTTTAATTCCAAGTGCGCCATTTAAGTCAATAAAATATGCATGCGAATATGTGCAAGAATCTATTGCAACAAGAACACCAGCAACTATTTTTATTAGAACAGGTTTCTTTGAAGAACAATTACCAATCAGAGTTCCAAGAGACACAGCACTAGTTGGAGATGAATTACGTAGTACCAATGTAAGACCTAAACCTGGTTTTGAAACATCAGATATGTTTTATGTTAACAATGGATCAGGAATACGTAACATGTCATTGCAAGGATTACGTGGCACGTTAGGAGATACTAATCAATATGGCACAAGAAGACCAAGTGCTGGTGCTTATGTGAGTTTGGATCCTGGAACAGGTCCAACAGATGCAACTGTGTGGATAACAAACAAATCTTGTTATGTACAAAACGTTTCTACATTTGGTACTGGTTGTATTGGAATGAAAGTGGACGGTGATTTACACAACGGTGGTAACAAATCGATTGTGGCCAACGACTTTACACAGATATTAGACCAAGGTATTGGATTTTGGGTAAATGGTGAAGGTAAATCAGAACTTGTATCTGTGTTTACATATTACAATCACATAGGATATCTTGCTACCAACGGTGGTAAAGTAAGAGCAACCAACGGTAACAACTCTTATGGTGATTATGGGTCAGTTGCAGAAGGTGTTGCACCTGATGAAGATCCAATCACTTGTAAAATTAACAACAGAATCGGTCAGGCAGTTGTGGACTCGGTTTACAACGATGAAAACGAAATTTATGCTTTTGCTTTCACACACGGTGGAGAAAATTACACTGAAGCAGATATAACCATTGAAGGTTCTGGGGAAGGTGCTTCGGCATCAATAAAATACGAGAACACAAGAGATGGTTCAGTAAAAGAAGTTAGAATAGTGGGTCCAGATGATTCATCACCGGCTGGTGGAGCAACTTACACTCAAATAGATGGCACAGCAAGGAGTGGAAGCAACACTGAGATAGAATTAGCGGCTCAATTGTCAAGACCTGCTTCTGAAATCGAAGGACAAAGAATTTATATCAGAGAAGGTAGAGGCAGAGGACAATACGCATACATTGACACATTTGATGAAGTTTCAAAAGTTGCAACTGTAAAAAGAGAATGGGATGACTTACCAGGATGGCAACACTTGCTAGGAGGTTTCCCAATTGAAATTGAGCTGGATGCATCTACGAAATATGTTATTGAACCAAGAATTACATTCAGTAATCCACCATATTCTGCTACAATCAACAGTGTTGGAAATTCCGGCGAATTTGCAGTTGGTGAATACAGAAAAATTGACAGTTCAAATGTAACTGTGGTAATAGGAAATGGCACAGTAAGAAGAACTACAGACGGAACAAATTGGACCACACATGGTGCGGCATCAGGACAATATGTTGACACAGCCGCAAGTAGTCAATGGTTCTTTGCAGTTGCAAGTGACGGTAAAGTGATACGTTCACAAGACGGTGCAACATGGAGTGAAATTTCAGGACAAGTAGGAACTGATGTATTCAGAGGTGTAGCGGCATATGACACACACGTGGTAATTGCTTCAGAAACTGGAGTAGTTTACACATCAAATGACGAAGGTGCTACATGGACCAGCAGTCAAGTAGAACCATATGACGGTTCAACACCGGTGTTTACTCAAGCGGCAGGCGGAAATGGCATGTTCTTGCTTACAAATTTAGAAGGTGAAACATGGGAAAGTGCTGATGATGGATACACATGGAGACGAAGCACAAACATAGGTGCTAACAAATACAGAGTTTCAGATTTAATGTATGGTGGTGGAAAATTTGTAGCGGCGGTACAAGATTCACCTTTGGATGATTCAACATCTCCTAACAAATTTTTTGTAACAACAGCAACCAACGCCAGCATCAAAAATAATATTGATCCAGAATACAATAATGGAGCTCTTAAAGATGTAGAAGGTGACGGAAGTGATTTTTATGCTCGTGAAGTCACTATTAACGGTGTAAGAATTATGGCGGCAGGCGATGTCGGTGGACAAGATGCTGTGCCAGATGCATGGTTAGAAAAAGTTGCACGAATGTTTGAACTGTTTACTGATAAAGATGCTACAGGTATCAATGAAAATTTTCAAAGAGAGTTTATACAAACTTTAAGTGGTGATGCAGGCACAATTCACGCAGGCTTACCAACACTTCAAAGAGTGGCAAGAGGTGCCGGAGCAGATTATTCTACAAACTTTTTAACAGACGAAGGCATTATATTTTGGAACCTAACCAACTTGTATGATACACACGTTGCAAATGACATGGTGTGGTATTTGAACTCAACTGGTGACGGATATGGTAATGGTGAATTAGATGCACAAGAAGTTATCGAACACGTATTCCACACATTGCACATGCATGGTTTACCTGCAGATATGAAAATTTATCCACAGATACAGGCTGATTGGGCATCAGGACCAACTTACGCGGCAATGGAAGAAGCATTTGATGGCGGGTTCTGGGATCCATCAGGTTATCAAGTAAATCCAGATGATTGGAAAACTGATCCAGATGCATTTGAAGTAGCAGTAAAAGAATATTTGTACCTGTTAAACTTCTGTATGTTTGATTATTCAGACTTATGGGAAGGTGACAGTCTTGCTCCTGAATGGGCAGACAGTATGCGTACACCAGCAGGAATATTAGCGAACAATCCACTAGGACATTCGCTGTTTAATTCATATATGGCTCCAATTATTAGCAAACCAACAGTGTCTACTATATTAAATATTTTTGGTGATGGAAACACACCAGCACAAGATGATCCAGCATTGGCAGGAGTTTCGGGTTATGCAGTAAGTCCTGGCACTGCTCCATTGACAAGATGGCAGGAAAGTGCAACACCTCCGCATTCAGGACCATACTATGTGTCTTACAGTCAAGGAGTTTATGTTGCAATCACACAGTCGGGCGAAACAGCATACAGTCAAGATGCTATGGTTTGGTTGGAATTAGATGCTCCTTTAGGAGGAACGTTCCAAGGAATTACAGCAGGAAGAAACAATGGAGCATACTTTGTTCCAATCGAATCTGGTTCGCAATCACAACTTAATACGATAAAATATGGCGCTCGCCCATTGGTAAGAGTGATCACAAATGCAGGTAGAATTTCTAAACTACAAATATTTGAACCAGGAAGTGGATATGCATCTGCACCTACAGTAACGTTGACTGATAATAAAAATATTTTAGACGCTGTTTTACAACCTAGACTAGGTGATGGAGTTTTGACACAACCAACTTTCACTAATAGAGGAACTGGATTCTTAAATGTTACAGCCACAGTGGATGGAGATGGTTTTAAAGATCAATATCAAGTTGGAAAAGTTATCAATGTTAGTAATTTATCAAGAGAACCAGGACCTGGAGATTTATTATTCATCGACGGTATTAATGATCAAGTGTACAGAGTAACACAAATTAATAATCTATCAGGATCTGAACCGGTATTAGATGCTACACTAAGAATATCACCAAGTTTGAAAGCACAAGAGTCACCAGATCATGAAACAGAATTCACAATTAGACAAAATTACAGTCAAGTAAGATTAACAGGGCATGATTTCCTAGACATTGGAACAGGTGGACAAACAACCACAAATTATCCAGAACTTTATACCAATGCAGGATTCACAGAAGGATATGAAGCACAACCGTTTAGAGAAGTTAAAGAAGCCGGTGGTGGTAGAGTGTTCTATACGTCAACTGACCAAGATGGTAACTTCCGTGTTGGTGAATTATTTGAAGTTGAACAGGCAACTGGTATTGTTACACTAAACGCAGACTTATTCAACCTACAAGGACTATCTGAATTAGCATTGGGTGGTGTTGTACTGGGTGGTACAGAAGTTGTAATTAGAGAATTTTCTACAGATCCAACCATGGCGGCAAATTCGGACAATGCTGTCCCAACACAAAAAGCAATTGTAACTTACATCAATTCAAGAGTATCAGGTGGTGGTTCTAATTTGAATGTTTCAAGGGTTAGAGCGGGTCAAATCAGAGTTGAAACTAACAATATATTCAATGAAGCAGATCCAGTCAATGGAACGATCACTTTTCCGGTGACTGTGTTTATGAATAAAGGTTTCAATGGAGGTTTATTGGCCCTTTCTTTCTTTACAGGAGGTGTTGCGAGCACTGAATTGAATGAAGGTGATCCAGTAAGTGCTATTGATGATTCAAACGGATATGGAAATTAAAAAAATGCTAAATAACAACAACGGAGTATAATTAACACATGGCTGAGTTTAAATTAGGTAGAATACGTTTTGTTTGGAAAGGTGCTTGGTTCACCGAAAACGAATATTTCATCGATGATGTTGTAAGATATGGTGGTAGAACCTATATCGGAATTAAAGGGCACGTTGCCTCATCAGATTTTCAAGCGGATTTAACAGCCGGAAATTGGGCATTGATGTCCGATGGACAAGAATGGAAAGGTGATTGGCAAGTAAACACTACATACAAACCAAATGACGTTGTAAAATACGGTGGTTACATCTACATTGCAAAAACTGGACACACATCAGCCGAACAAATAGCAGACGGATTAGAAGCAGATCAAGCCAAATGGGATTTATTTTCTGAAGGATTTAATTATTTAGGTGATTGGGGTATCAACACAAGATACAGAATTAACGATTTAGTAAAATATGGTGAGTCAATTTATCTTTGTACAACTCAACACACTTCTGCACCAACAGTTGGAGCAGGGCTAGAAGGCGATGACGGTTTAGGTAGCCAAACTGATTTAGCAAACTGGGAATTGTTTGCAAAAGGTTTTGCATGGAATGATGCTTGGCAGACTGAAACAAGATACAAACCCAATGACACAATAAGATATGGTGGTCAGGTTTATATTTGTTTGACTGGTCACACTTCAGCGGAAACAACAGCAGATGGATTAGAAATAGATCAAGCCAAATGGGAATATGTACACAAAGGTATTGAATACCTAGGTGATTGGACAGTTACTACAAGATACAAAGTAAATGATCTTGTCAAGTATGGTGGAAACATTTGGATCTGTACAACACATCACACATCAACTACATCTTTAGCAAACGATGAAGTAAACTGGGCAATTTTTGTTCCAGGATTAGAATTTGAAGATTCGTGGGACTCGGCAAATGAATATCAACCTGGTGACTTTTCAACTTATGGTGGATACTCATATGTTTCAAAATCAAACAACATTAACAAACAACCAAGTCAATATCCAGCAGATTGGGACTTGTTTGTTACAGGTTTCAGTTTAAAAGGTGACTACAACAACGCAACTGCCTACAAAACAGGTGATGTTGTAAGAGTTGGTGGTTTCACTTATTTGTGTATTGATGACACAACAGGTAACAGACCACCCAATGTTGCTTATTGGGATAAACTTAATGAAGGTTTATACTGGAAAGATGGTTGGACTAATGCAACATATTATGATAAAGGCGATATTGTAAGAGGAGCGATCAACACAGACACTTCTTACATTTGTATTGAATCACACACTTCTAACAATGTAGCACCAGCCACAATCAATCAACCAGATGCGGCTCCGGGTGCAGGTGTTGATTCAGGAACATACTGGCAATTACTATCAGGTGGTCCAGAAAATGATGTGATATCAGCACAAGGTGATCTTTTAATTTATGGCCCATCAGGACCAGCAAGACTTCCTATTGGAAGAGCGGGACAGGCTCTTGTTGTAAACACAGCAGGCACTTTACCTGAATGGGGTTACGTAGGACAAGTTGATCAAGTTTACTATGTTGCACCTAGTGGTGAAAACATAGAGGCTCCTGATGCAGGAGTTACACTAGACAGACCATTTAAAAATGTTAGATACGGATTATTTCAAATTGAAAAAGGTCCAAGATATCCTTTCAGCTCATATCTGTTGGAAAGAAACAAACAGTTTGTACAAGATGAAGTTATTGCATGGATCGATGCACAAATATCAGGAAACGTTCCACCATTCTCAGGAGCATTCACATACGATTCAGCAAAATGTAGAAGAGATATCGGTCTTTTGATTGATGCTACGTTATATGACATGAAACATGGTGGCAATGTAAAATCAAGAGAAGCGGCAATTTCATACTACACAGATCTAGGTGTTTCTTACATCACAGATCAAGAAGACGAAACTGCGGCGGCAATTACTAGAGCAATTTTTATTGCACAACAAGTGATTGCAAACAACACAGGATACACAGCAGAACAAGTAGTAACACCACAATTTTCAGATTTAGATTATGTGTCAGAATCAGATGCAGGCACAGTGATCGAAACCTACATGAATTACAGTGTTGATGCAATCAACGCCGGTAACACAGACAGTGTACCAGTAGAATTAATTGCTAACTCAACTCTATTTGTTAAAACAGGAAGATATGATGAAGTTTTACCTATGGTGATAGATGAATCAGTTGCAGTGGTTGGAGATGAATTGAGATCAACTCAAATCAGACCAGCGGCAGGGTTCGTAGCGGCGTCAGACGTTCAATACAGTTTAGAAGGTGTGCAAAGAATGATTGATATCATTTCTGATGTGTCACAAAACATTGCAGTAACACCTACACCAGCAGGTGGTATGATTTCAATTACCAATGATTCAGGACCAAATTTGAGTTTCAATGATGGTACAGGTACAGGTGTTGCATCAACCACAACGGGTTCAGGAACTGGTGCAACTTTTAATATCACAGTTGCATCATTTAACGTAACATCAATCACAGTAAACGCTCCAGGTCAAGGTTATGTGTCAGGTGACAGAATTACAATTCCGGCAAGCACAGTGATTGTGGGAGGTGGCGGAAACACCACATTGGGTGCAAATTTCAGTTTTGATGCAGATGAAGTTACATCAGGAAATATAATTACACAAAGCGTAACTGTTCCAGCAGGTTCATCAGCGGCAGGCACAGCGGCAGTGGCAATTGCTCAAGACATTTACGATTACATTGATTTCAAAATTAACGCGGCAGGCACTGAACCTACAAAAACTGGTTCAAACACAGCAGATTCCACAGTGGGTTACACAGATGCACGTGGAAGAATACTTGCTAACAAAAACTTTATTGCCAAAGAAGCGGCAGAATATGTTAAAAGAGCAAATCCTACAATCACTTTCGATCAAACAGCATGTGAAAGAGACATCAAAGAGTATGTGGACGCTATATTACATGATTTAGAATACACGGGCAATTACAGATCTCTTAGAGGTGCTGAATGGTATGTTGCAAGTGTTTCAGGATCAACTACAAAAGACATGTTCTACCTAAGAAATGGTTCAGGATTAAGAAACTGTTCATTAAATGGTTTATCTGGTTCTTTGGGTGTAGCAAATGCCTATGGCACAAAACGTCCTACAGCAGGTGCTTATGCTTCGCTTGATCCAGGTTGGGGTCCAAATCATGAAGATGCTTGGATCACAAACAAATCGCCTTATGTACAAAACGTTTCTACATTTGGAGATGGATGTGTTGGATTAAAAATTGATGGTGACCTACACGCAGGTGGTAACGATTCAATTGTGGCTAATGACTTTACTCAGATATTATCTGATGGTATTGGTGCATGGGTTACAAACCTAGGTAGATCAGAACTTGTATCTGTTTTTGCTTACTACAACCACATAGGTTATCTAGCAGAAACTGGTGGTAAAATACGTGCAACCAACGGTAATAACTCTTATGGTGATTATGGGTCAGTTGCAGAAGGTGTTGACCCAACAGAAATTCCAGTAACTGGTGTAGTGGACAACAGATCAACAGATGCATTGGTAGCCAACGTATTCACTGATGGTGATCAAATACTTGCACTTGAATACAGCAATGCAGGTAGAGAATATTCAGACGCAAACATTCAGATTGTTGGCACAGGTTATGGTTTATCAGGAGTTACACCGACTTACAACACTGGTGGAATATACAGCATAAGATTAACTGAAACTGTTACAGATCCAGAATCTAATTTAGGTGGTGAAGGTTATCTAACAGCAACCAACGCCGCTCAAGAAGGTAATTTAACTTCAATAACAATTGCAGTAACTGATACAAATGCTTCGGGGGCTTACATTGGAATGGCAGTTTGGATTACTGAAGGCTTAGGTGCAGGACAGTATGGATACATTGACACCTACAACTCAGCATCAAAAGTTGCAACTGTAAGAAAATTCTCAGATGGTTCTCCAGGTTGGGATCATTTGTTAGATGATTCTGCAGTGAGTGATAGACTAGATTCTACAACAATTTACGTGATTGAACCAAGAGTGAGTATTCCTGCTCCACAAGATGATGGTTCAACTCCACCAAGAAATGCAGTTGCAAGAGCAATTGTTACAGGTGATCAAGTTACATCAATTAGAATTTTAGATTGCGGTGCTAGTTATACTTCTGCTCCAACAATCACACTTGTAGATCCAAACAACACAACAGATGCTCCAGTACAAGCATATGTAGGTGATGGTGTGTTAGGACAACCAACATATACATCAAGAGGATTTGAATACGAAACTGCTTCTGCTACTATTACAGAAACAGGTACACAGGCAACAGTGTCTGATATTACTCAAGCAGATCCAGGTGTTGTTACTACTGATGCTCCACATGGATTCAATGATGGTGATAAAGTTACATTTACTGAAATTGGCGGAATGATAGAACTTAACACTGGTGTATATTACTATGTAAAAGTGTTAACAACTGATACATTTGAAATCTACACAAACTTTGGTTTAACAAACGGATTAGATACAACACTCTTTACAGAGTACTCAATAAGTAATGGAAATGTTACAGCATTTGGCGGATTTAGAGATGAATATCAATCAGGAAAATATATCCAAGTTGAAAACTTAAATGATTTACCAAGAGCAGGCTCCAATATTGAATTTGGACACCTTCCAGGAACATTCTTTAAACTGGTTGCTGTTAATCAACAATTAGGTACTCAAGCACCTTACTCAGCATTGTTGCAAATTTCACCAGACTTAAAAGTTAGTGAAGCACCAGAGCATGGTGAATCTATAGAAATGAGAATAAGATATTCTCAAGTAAGATTGACTGGACATGATTTCTTAGACATTGGAACAGGTAATTTTACAAATACCAATTACCCTGGAATTCCTTTACAAGATCCACAACCAAACAATGAAACTGTTGAATCAAATGGCGGAAGAGTATTCTTTACTTCAACTGACCAAGACGGTAACTTTAGAGTTGGAGATTTATTCTCAGTAGAACAAGCAACTGGTATTGCATCATTGAACGCAGATGCATTTAATATTTCGGGACTACAAGAATTACAGTTGGGTGATCTGGCACTAGGTGGAACCAGTGCTTCAATTAATGAATTCTCAACTGACGGAACAATGTCTGCTAATTCAGACGCAATTGTTCCGACTCAGAGAGCAATAAGAACTTACATCGCTTCACAAATTGGTGGTGGTGCAAGTTCATTAAACGTCAACCTCATTGTCGCAGGTTTCGTAGTTATTACCGGACAAGAGATATCAACAACAACTGATACAGGTATCAATATAAACTCCACTGTAAACTTTACAAAAGGTGTTTCTGGTGTGCCTGTAGCGATGAACTACTTAATACATAGTTAAAGGAGGAAAATATGGCTTCAGGAAGATTAGGTACTGCAAATTTAGTAGCGGCTACTAATACATCTGCATATACTGTGCCTGCTGATACATTCACCGTCGCTACGGTGTCTATCTGTAACAGAGGTAACCAGGCTATAACAGTGAGAATGGCTGTGGCTGATTCGGCTACACCAAATGCTTCCGAATACATTGAGTACGAAACTGAAGTTTTGTCTCATGGTGTTTTGGAAAGAACTGGTATAGTTATGAGTGCAGGACAAATATTAGTGGTTTACGCTAGTGCGGCTAATGTGAGTGCTGTTGTGATGGGCATAGAAACATCAACGGCGTAGTAAATTAAACAAATTGAATAAATAACTATTGAAAAAGGAAACAAAACAATGGGTAGATACATATCAACAACTGGTACAGCGGGAGTTACAACTAAAGAAGTTAGTTCTAACTTTAATGCAACTGTAAATGATAGAATACTTGCAGATAGTTCTTCTGCATCTTTCGAAATCACTTTACCAGCCAGTGCTACACTGTTAATCAATGACACTATACAAGTCATTGACGCAACACAAAGCACAGGTTCCAATTCTATCACTATAGGTAGAAATGGTGCATTAATCCAAGGTACAGCAGAAGATTTAACATTTGATATCTCAGGCGGTATTCTTACGTTAATCTATGTTGGACCTACTTATGGTTGGATAGTTGGTGCTGTTTAATAGCACTGCGTTCAAGCATACAGTAACTCTAATTGTAATAAAGGAAGTAAGATGGCAAGTTTGAAGTCGTTATTAGCAACCAAATCAGATGCGTTTGCAACGCCTGAGTCGGAAACTAATATTGAAAAAGGAAAAATTTATACCTATAATCCAGGAACGAACTACTCAAGACTATGGTGTTGTTTCTGTTTCCATCCAGGAGAAAGTGGAATTGCTGTTGTAGACATTTGGGGTGCAGGCGGATCAGGTGCAGAAATGTGCTGTTGTGGTTTTGGACTAGCAGGTAATTCAGGAGCATACACTCGTAAAACAGTTGTAATGGAAGCGGGTGACTATATTGAAGGTAGAGTTGGTATTGCTTGTGGTAATGCATCATCATTGTGTTTCAGAGGTTGTTCAGAAGCAACTTGTGTAAGATATTGTATAGCAAATCAGTGTACATGTACATGTACAGAAGGTGGAAGAGGAGGAGTTTCTTTCTGTTCTACTAACTCATCATTTTATTGTTGTTTCAGAGCAAATGGATTCTGTGCAACAAGAACAGATAATGACAATTGCGGAATTATTTGTAATAAATGTAACGGATCATTTGAAGGAAGATCATTCAACGGAGACATCAACTGTCCAAGCAGACTTTCATGTGTATCAGCATTTGGATGTTATCCTACTTGTATTTGTATGTTCAACTATCACGTGCCTACACCATATGGACAATTTTCAGTATGTGGTAACAAGGCAATTTTTGCAAACGAAAACAGAACTCAGTCAGCAGATTGGTCAGGTCAAGGTAGACACCAACACGTGGCAACACTAGGATCAGGAAGATGGCCAACAGGCGGTATTCCATTCACAACATGTTGGGGTAAATCAGGTGCTTGTAACTGTTACGAGAACGAAGGATGTGTGCCAGTTATGCCTTATGGTACAGGTGGTATGGGACCATTCCCATGTCCAGGCGTAAGAGATCACGCAACTAGAGGCGGACACGGTACTGTTAGAATTAAATTTATAAAATAGGAATAGATATGGCAAGTTTAACAACATTATTAAAACAAAAATACGCTTTTATTTCAGGAAATGAACAAAACCTTGAAAGAGGTGAAATTTATTCTTATTATCCAGGTAACCACTACACTAACTTTAGATGTCACGTGTGTTGGATTCCACCAAGAGCAGGAACGGCACAGATTGAGATATGGGGTGCGGGTGGATCAGGTGCAGAAATGTGCTGTTGTGGAGGAGGAACTCCAGGAAATCCAGGAGCATATTCTAAGAAAACTATTGAAATTACTCAAGACGATATCGATGGTGGCGCAACATTTGTGTGTGGTGTTATTGGTTTCAGTTGTGGTAATGCAGACGATTTATGTCACAGAGGAAGATCAGAACCAACACAGGTTTGTTGGTTTGGTAACAATCAAACAGACGGCTGTATGTGTGCCGAAGGCGGTAAAGGCGGTTACTCATGGTGTTCAACAGGAACGTCATTGTACTGTTGTTTTGTTGCAGGCGGATATTGTGGAACAAGAGTTGGAAGTGATGGTTGTGGAGTAATTTGTAACTTCAGAGGACCAGACGATACAGACTGGTGTGCTCAGGCATACGGTGGTGACACAAACTGTTATGGTGGTTTTTCTTGTGCAAGATTTGAAAGATGTCAACCAATCTGTAACTGTGGTAAGATCATGATTTTAAAAATACCAGCAGGTATGTATTCAACTTGCGGTGGAGAAATTCACTATGCAATTGACCAAAACGGTAGAAGATACAGACACTCAGGAGCAGGTGGACACCATGGTGCTACTCACCCATTGAACATGATGGGAAAAAATCCAACACAAGGTGGTGCGTATACGGCTTGTTGGACAGGTAACACATCATGTGGATGTTATGAATGGAACGGCTGTACAGCATTTATGCCAGCAGGAATTCCAGGACAAGGTGCAACACCGTGTGATGGTGTAAGAGATCATGCTCACAGAGGTGGACATGGTATGATCAGAATTAAATTTATAGCGGATGTGATTGAAGATCCAACATATCCAGAATATCTACCGTAAGGAGTAAATAATATTATGGCAACACTTAAAGGATTATTAACACAAAGAAACACAGCAGTTCCGATAGAAGAAAATCTAGAAAAAGGTTATATCTATGCATGGACTCCTGGTTCTGACTTTACAAATTTTTGTAACGGAGTGTGTTGGACTGCGCCGGCGGCAGGTGCCGCACTGATCGAGATTTGGGGTGCAGGTGGTTCTGGCTCAAGAATGTGTTGTTGTGGAGACGGATTACCTGGTAATGCAGGTGCTTACGTTAAGAAAAGTATTCAAGTAGAACAAGGTGACACACTTACAGGATGTACAGGTATGTCTTGTTATGCACACCCATTATGTTTTTCAGGATGTTCAAATGCAACAGGAGTTTGTATTGTAACAGCATCAAGCGGTGACCTATGTATGTGTGCTGAAGGTGGTAGAGGTGGTACTTCTTACTGTAACCCAAACAACTTATCCATGTGGTGTTGTTTCCAAGCAAATGGTTTCTGCGGATCAAGATGTAACAATGATCAGTGTGGATTAACTTGTAACCACTGCTCAGGCGGATGGTGTGCATTTGGTTACGGCGGTGATGTAAACTGCTGTGGTGCAGTTGGTTGTGTGAGTTGGTTTGGATGTTATCCTCACTGTAAATGTCAATTCCAAAGACACGTGCCTACACCAGCAGGTATGTTTGCTGAAGATGGTGCATTGATCACGTTCCAAACAGAATCAGATGGAACTCCGATGTCACAATGGTCAGGTAACCAATTATTTCAGTTTTATGCGGCACTTAATTCAACTTCAAGAGCACCAAGAATGGGTACTCCAAACAGTTATTGTTGGAGATCAGATAGATCTTGTGGTTGTTATGAATCGCAAGGTTGTGCCAACTATCTACCAGTAGGAGTTGGTGGTATTGGACCTAATGCTTGTCCGGATGTTAGAGATCACGGTATACGTGGTGGATTCGGTGGTGTTAGAATCAAGTTTTTAGCAGACTAATGATTAATTTCGCTAAATAACAGAGTTATTAAAAAATAGGAGATATAACAATGGCAATTACAGTAAACTTTGACATAGCAATGCCAAATGAGCCATATGTGGATGATTTCAGTGAAGGCAAAACACATCCAGGCGTCTACAAAGGTCCTAGATTTCTTAAAGTAGAGAAACAGGATTCAGATGGTCTGTTGTGTGCCGTTGTTGCTGATGGAGACACAGAGGCTGAATTGGAAAATGGAATACCAGCAAGAGCAGGAACATCATTTCATGTGGTAGATGCACAATCTAGTCCACTAGAAGCATCATACATCAATGGTTTTTATGAGACCGGTGAAGTGGACGACTACACAGAAGATTTGGGTACCACTGACGAAGATGACAATCCAGAAACATGGACTTATTATTGGAATGATAACACCGGAATTATCAACCAGATATACTTTGGTGATACATTGTTTTTCACAGGTGGTAACTTTGTGGGTCCAAAAATGAGAACTCATGCATTGACGAGAGAATCATTTTTCCAAACAGTTCCAAATCAGAAAGAATCAATTCAAAAAGAGATTGATGAAAATCCAGAACATAATGCAGAAAAAATCCAAGAACTAAAAGATTACATCACATGGTTAGAGGGTTTAGAAGCAAAATATGCCGATGTGGCGCACTGGAAAATACCTTTCAAATCTTATCCAGATCTAACTTAAGATCCAAGAATCAATCATGTAACTGTGTGTTATCGATACATACAGTTACATGAATACAAATAATCAAACTAAACGTTCCAAAGCAATATTTTTAAATGGTGGTATAGGAAGAATCCTATGTGCCATTCCAGCAATCGAGAAATACCAAGAAGAATCAGGCGATGAAGATTTTATCGTTGTGATCGAAGGTAAGTGTAATATATTAGATGGTCATCCTACATTAGATGGCAAAACATATGATATAATGCACAAAAATTTATTTCACACACATGTAAAAAATAGAGAAATTATTTCACCCGAACCTTACAGAGTATGGGAATATTTCAATCAAAAGTGCAATCTATCGCAGGCATTTGATATTATTTTGAATGACAAAGGTATTAGAGAATTACCTAAACCAAGAATTTTTCTTTCAAAAGAAGAAAAGATATCTGCAGAAAAAGTTTTACAAGAATGTAAAGACAAAATTAAAGCAGACAAATATATTGTGTTTCAACCCTTTGGAAGAGCCATACAACAGATTGATCAAAGTTTCGTGGACAAAAGTAACAGAAGCATAGACTTTAAAAATTTTAAAAATATCATTAGAAAATTACAAAAAGAAAATTACGGTGTGATTGTGATGAGTGAGTTTGGCATCGAACTTAAGGATGAAAATTATGAAATGGAAGTTGCTCAACCAGAAAAAATAGATTTAAGAATTTGGGCATCCATAATTCAACAAGTAGATCATTTTTTAGGTTGTGATTCAGTGGGACAACACTTTGCACACACACTTGATACACCATGCACAGTAATAACTGGAGCAACATTTCCAGAAAACACCACGTACCCAAATCAAAAAGGAGTTAGTGTTGTTGATTTAGGAATGAACGATAGACAGTACGATCCAATAAGAATAACATTCGACGAAAGAATTAGTAGAGTTAATGAAAACGTAATGTTGATGACAGATGAAATAGAAAATTATGTTGTTGACACAATAATGGGAAGGCAAGAAGATGAATAATAAGACAGGTTATATCGCGGCTATTGCCAGAGGACACAATTCTGGCGTATGTTTGCTTAAAGATGGAAAAATAGTTTTTTCTATAGAAGAAGAAAGATTGAGTCGTGTAAAATACGATGGGGGACCATATGCATCAATGGTTAAAATTTTAGAATACACAGACAAGATTGACTATCTTGTAATTGCTCACACACAATCATTAAAAGACAGAAGTACAGGCAGAGTTGACTATAACGGCGACGATGTTTACACTGGACTTGCTAGAAAGTTAGGATTGATTGATAAACACGGAACTAAAAAAGGACCAGAACATCCACAAGTTATTGATTTATCTCATATTCATCACAAATTACACGCCGCATGTGCTTTTTACAGATCAGGCTGGGACGATGCCGCGGCATTAATTGTAGACGGTGCAGGAACTTTTATTCCAGCAACTCATAGTGCAGGTCATCAAATGACTGTGTTTGAAACAGAAACAATTTTTGATTGTTCATATCCTAATGATTTTACAACAATGTACAAACACTATGGTACAAGTGAAAACTGTCAGTGTGCATATATTCCAAATTATCCTTCAGATTCAATGGGAGAGCCAGGCAGTACACACGAAGCAGTGTTCTCGGACAGAGCAGGTATTGTTAAAGTGTATGAAGCAGTTACACAGTACTGTGGATTTTCAGCCATTGAAGCAGGAAAAACTATGGGACTGTTTCCATATGGAAAACCAAATGATCAAATACCACCATTGTTTGTCCACAACGGAAAAGGAACATTGAGTGATAGAAATGTAATAATTCCTACATACCCAAATGCCGCTCTTGTGAACTATGACAACTATTACAGTTTAGAAGAAAAACTTGAAGTAAATCAAAACGACTTAACAGAATTACAAAGTCGCAGAGATCTTGCTTACTCTTGTCAAACATCGACCCAAGAAGAAGTTTTAAAATTGATCTATAAAGCAGTAGAAAAAACTGGCAAGAAGAAAGTTGTAATATCAGGCGGTTATGGTCTTAATTGTGTGGCAAATTATTACTACCTTGATAGTTTACGCAAAGACGGTATAGAAATATACGTAGAACCAGTGTCTAACGATGCAGGTACAGCCATGGGCGCCGCTCTATTGTATTACTATTCATTAGAACAAACCACTGAAAAAGGAACAACAAAAAGTTTATACTTAGGACCAACATATAAACTAACCAACGAAGATATTACAAAATACAATGACCTAGATGGTGTAGAAGTTGTTGACGCAAAAGATGAAGACATTGTTAAGTTGATGACTGAAAAAAACATTGTGGCATTGTGGCAAGGTCAATCAGAAAACGGTCCAAGAGCACTGGGAAACAGAAGTTTATTGTTTGATCCAAGGTTTAAAGATGGAAAAGACTTCGTAAATGGAGTAAAACATAGAGAATACTTTAGACCATTTGCAGGATCTATATTGCACGAATACACACATGATTGGTTTGATTTGAGAGGAATGGAAGAAACTCCTCACATGATGTATGCTGTAAATTGCAAACCTGGTGTTGAAGAAAAAATACCTAGTATTATACACGTTGATGGCACATGCAGAATACAAAGTGTAAAACCGGAAGATAATAAACTGTATCATAGACTAATCAGTAAATTCAATGAAATCACAAAATGTCCTATAGTGTTCAATACTTCATTTAATTTAGGAGGGGAACCATTAGTGGAAACTGTGGATGATGCTGTAAGAACATTGCAAAATTCTGAAATAGAATATCTATATTTGATTGAATATGGAAAACTAATAAAGGTGACCAATGACTAGACATAGTGCGTTCTTTATGAACGGAGGAGCAGGAAGACATATCAGTTCTATACCTGCACTAGAATTATATGCAAAAGAAAATCCAGAAGATGATTTTATTGTAGTTTGTGAAGGTGGCACAGATGCATACAAAGGACATCCGTTATTGCATTTTAGAGCATATGATAATTGGCATAAAAATCTATTTCAAGATTTATTAAAAAATAGAAATCTTGTTTCACCCGAACCTTACAGAGTATGGGAGTACTATAATCAAAAATGTAGTCTAGCAGAAGCATATGACATTGCTATAAACAAAAAAGGTCTACGTAAATTGCCTAAACCTAACTTATACATTTCAAAAGAAGAACTTCTAACAGCAAGGTCAATGTTGGCTGAAGTTAAAGAAAAAACAGGAAAAAATAAATTGGTTTTGATACAACCTTTTGGCAGAGGTGCTGAAAAGAAATCAGAAAGTGAAGTGGTAGATTTAACAGGAAGAAGTATAGAACTTAAAAATTTATGGTCAATTATCAAAAAATTAAGCAAAGATTACGGTGTTATAGTGATGAGTGAATTTGGTTTAGAATTTAAAACACACGGTGGTATAAACAAACCAGTGGCACTGCCTCTTAACACACACATTAGAATATGGGCCGCTATGATTAAGCAGGTTGATCATTTTGTAGGTTGTGATTCAGTGGGTCAACACCTTGCTTATGCATTTGACAAAACAATGACTGTGCTTATTGGAAGTACATTTCCTATCAACACGTCCTTTCCAAACGATGATAAAGTAGATATTATTGATTTAGGCGAAAAAAGCAGGATATACAGTCCAATCAGAATTACAAGTGATGAATATTCTGATCGATTAAACGAAGGTATTATGGAAATGGACGACAATCAAGAGCAGAAAGTAGTAAATTCTATCAACTTCATGCTCAAAAACAAACATAAAAAAAAGTAGTTTTTCAATTTCATAAAAGTTAGGTAAATACACTTAAAAAGTATATTACACTATGTTTGACGTATCACGACTATTTGGAAAAGGAATTAGAAATACCTTACTGCTTAAAAACGGTTTACAACTGTCCTACAATGGGCCTTATGTAGTTGTTAGACCTGACACAGTAATGGATCAATTCCACGTGAATACCTTTTGTACAGCCGAGTACACTGTGTCTGTGGATTATGACACAAACAACAAAGAACTAATAAAAATTTTAGTAAGTGCAACACCATCTAACAGTTCTGTTACAATTTATGGCAGAAGCAACATGGGCAACGAACTAGTCACAGTTTCTAGTACTGTTAATAATTCATATGTGAGAATTGTGCTAAATCCAGCAATAAAATCACCCACAGAAACTTATGCAGGAGCAAAAGTAATTTTTAGTGCAACGTATTTTCAAACTCAAAATGCTTTACAGGGTGGAGCATCTGAACTGATCAATTCTGGAAACGACTATGACAGATCAAATGTTAACCAAGATAATAACGGAGGCAGTGGATACTAATCATGCCAATTAATTACAAACAATTTGAAGCACAATCAGGTTTTAAGAGTCCGGGATTCACAGTTGATGATCAAGGTAATGTTGTAGTAAGAACTATAACTGAAACTTTCATTCCAACTCCAGTTATTGCCGCTCCAGATTACAGTGTAACTGAATCAGAAGGAGTATTCAGTATTGCTGGACTAGTTGGCGATAATCCTACTATCACTTTGGTAAGAGGTGAAACAAAAACAATTGGATTAAATTTAGAAAATTTAGGATTTAATATATTTTCCCCTAGTGATGCAGACCCAAATGTACCTGGTACACTTTTCAATGAAGGATTAACACATGCTAATGTTGTTACAGGCAATATTATTAAAACTGGAGAATGGACTTTCACACAAACTTGGTTACAAGAAACCGATTTTGAAAGAAAAGTAAAAATTACAGTGCCTGATTTAGAAATTGAAACTCAGTTGGTAGGAAAAAAACTGCCTGTGGTTATTGCACTACATGATGTATCAGGTTCAATGACTGAAGTTTCTAATAACGTTAATTTTATCACAGACAAAGTTGTTATAGCACCACAAGGTTACAAAAATACTTGGAATGTTGGTTACAGTATCAGTAAATCAGATGATGTTGCTTTGATAGACAGCATATTAACCCAATTAGAAACTTATGACAATGTAGATACTAGAGAAATTACATTGATAGGTTATGGTGTGGGTGGCCAACTAGCACAACAATATTCAATTCAAACACAAAATAATAATATTAAAAATTTAGTTCTTATTTCAAGTCTATTACACTTTGATCAACACAAATTAACCTTTACTGATCAAAATGAAAGAATAGACACTTTTTATTCAATTGAATTGAATCCACAGGTAGAGGATGATTCAACAGAAATAGTATGGACACCAACAGTACCATTAGTTGGAAGAAACATTTTAATGTTCCATGGAACAAACAATTTAAATTGGCCATACGCTGGAGGAACAGCAAATGGTTTAGATTTAACAGGTGCAGAAAACACAATTTATGCCTGGGCAAGAGCAGAAAATGAAATTGCAGATCAATTGTCAGAAGGTGTAGCACTGCCAACAGGAGAATTACTTTACAATTATAAAAATGGAGCAATAAAACTTTATGCGTATGAAGGAGTAGGAAGTAATTTTGGAGATTATCAATCTAGCATTCAAACTTATATCACCGACACAATTACTCAGACAACTTTTGAAGATGTTCCAGTACCAACAACTTTGACAGGAGCAGATGCTCAAAACCAATCATTGGGCACAATCACAATCACAACACCTGTTGATGCTCCAGACACATTGTTCTACGGAGACGGAGATTCAGACCCAGTAGGATTGATTAGTGTAGAAGATCCCACATTTACTGGAATTGGAAGTTTCAGTGCCATACTTAACACAGGCGATTTGATTAACAATGGTCAGGATGCAGAAATTTCACTTGCACCAACAGGTAGTTACAGTTCGGTTGTTATCAATCCAGCAGGTGGAGGTTTTATATCAAACCTAGATATCAATGCAAAATCTTTTAGAACACTGGGACAAACTACTTTAACTCCGGTTAATGCCGACGTAGTTGTTTCTCCTCAAGGATCAGGTGTACTGACTGTGTCACCTACTAATTTAGGCACCGTAGACAACGTAGATATAGGACAAACCACAGCAAGAAAAGGTACCTTTTCACAATTAGAAACCAGTCAAGGAACGTTAAATAACACTACAATAGGAGCAACTGTTCCGGCATCTGGAGCATTTTCTAGTGCCACAGTGACCAGTGCGCCTACGGAAGCAAACGATGTTACAACAAAAACTTATGTGGACAACACGTCAACAGTGTTGGCAATTGCATTAGGAGTATAAAAGAATGGCAAAACGTAAAGTAACAAATTATATATTTCAACCAGGGATACCTAAATCAGGAAATCTGTATCCTAATGCTTATGATTTAATTCAAAACAATTTAGAATTTTTAAAAGATGAGTCAGTAGGATATGTTGCTGAAAGAGTAGCAACTGATTCAGCGGCAAATGAATTTCCAAACGCAGTAAACAAACTTACAAACAATATAGAATACATCAAAGATGAAATAGTGGCATACGTTGCACAACAAAAAGCAACCAGTGTTCCACCTTTTGCAGGTTACACATATGACGCTTTACAATTAGAGACAACTATTGATACTTGGTTAACTGGACTCAATAAAGATTTAAGATATGGTGGAAATGAAAACACAAATTTATTTGTGCAAACTTATTTCCAAGATGGAACGTTATTAATTAATGGAGATGGTGAACCAGAAGTTGCTTATTTTGAATATGCTAGAAATTTAGTTGTAAACTACATTTTACCTGGCTCAGCATTCAGTAGTCTTCAAGGAATTACATCACAAGACACTTCAGGAGCATCAGCAGAAGCAAACGGAGTAACAACATTTACTACACTAGCAAATGGTTTTATTACTACTCTAGATAATGGAATTATAAATTTACCAACCTTGGTCAGCAGTTCTTATATATTTGCAGGTTACACATATGATTCAGCAAAATGTGAAAGAGACATGGGTTATAATCTTAATGGATTTTTAAATGATTTAAGATATGGTGGTAATCAAGAATCGAGATTCAATGCATCAAAGTATTGGATTGGATCTACTCCACAAATTGACGGCGACAGACAACCAGAAGTATTAGTAAAAAATTATATCAAAGGTGTAATTAACGATTACATCTTAACTAGAACAGCAGTTACAACAAAACAATCACCAGTTGTTACAACACAATACTTAGGTACTACAGCAGGCGAGGCAGGTGTTCCTGCACGTATCACAGCACTTAATTTTATTATCACTGACGTGATTGAAAATGGATTAGACAATCTTCCAGATTTAGAAAGAAACGAGATCAGTTCAATCAAAGCACCAGGAAAAATAAGTTTAGATGATGTGTTGTTGATCACAAACACAACAAGAAACAAAGTGTTGTACAACTTTGCAGATGCAACTCTTGGAGCAGAGATCTCATACGAAACAGAAGAAGATCCAGATTATCCAACTTTTTTACAAAACACCGACACAGTTAGCACTGTATTCTTAAACTTTGATACCAGTACGTTTGATGAATCAGATTCTATTCAAATGTTCGTGGAAGACAAAGTGATTAGAACCAGACCTTACGACTTTGGAACAGATGCAATTGAAAGAATGAGAGTTGCACCTGCTCAATCAATGCTTGACGCTGACTTTGAATATGGACTTCAGCCAACCAAGTGGCAAGCAATTGGAACTCAAAGAGGTTATCCATCAATTTATGAAATACCAGGCACAGATATAGATGTGGACACAGTGGCAACAGATGCATCTGCAGGAACAGAAGGAATTGGTTCATCACTGATCACAGTAAACACAGTTGGACCGCATGCTTTCGAACCTGGTGATGCATTTACAATTATCGGGTTTACTAATGGAGTACCAGGCACAGGTAGAGCACAAGGTTCATTTGTTGTGAACACAATTCCTACAACAAGACAGTTTACATATTACGCAAAAGCAAAAGTAGGAACAGTTAATGGATCAGAAATACACACGACCTTTACACAATTGCGTAAAGCAGGATTTTATTCTGGAGCAACAATTGGAAGACCATCATTTAGTGTTGCATCTAATGGTGCAAATGGAGATTTTATAACTCCAATTGGAGCACAATCAGGAACAACAATTATTCCATTCCAAGATACAGATTTACCAGAGATTGGATCACCTTTAACAGGAACAGGTGTAGCAACTGGTACACAGATCACAGCAGTCACAGGAACAGGAAGCACATTGGCAACTCCTGAAGTTGAAGGCGATTACACTTCGGGTACAACTGAAATTAACGTGGTTGATTCTGCAGGCATTTTACAGAACAGTGTGATAGACAGAGGTGATGGATTTGGAATTGCAATCACAAATGTTGCAGGAAACACTTTAACACTGAGCTCAGGATTATCACAAACCTTGATAGGAGATAGAACAACCTATTCAAATGTAGGAGGATTCAATGTCAATCCTGCTGGTCAGAATTTTGTGTGCGATGTGTTTAACGCCGGGGGAATATACAGTATTACAATTACCAACTCTGGTGAAAACTACGAAGTTGGTGATGCTATTTTGATCACGGGAGATTTAATAGGCGGAGCAACACCTGCCAATGATTTAACAATATCGGTTGAATCTGTGGATACAGGTGGAGAAGTTTTGACAACATCATTAGATGGTGAAGCATTTACAGGTTCAGGAACACAAACAAATCTTCCTGGAACATACAACAACGGAGCAGGAGTAGGTGGAACTTTTGATGTAACAAAAACAAACAATGCCTACAGTGCTACTCTGCTTGATCCAAGTTTTACAGCAGTAGAAGGCACAGTGACTGGTGGATCGGGAGCAGGTTTAGAAATTGATGTGACTTTAACAAATAATGTTTATTCAGCGACACTTTCAGGTGACGATGCAAGTACAGGATATATAATAAACGATGTTGTTGAATTTACAGGTGGTAACTTTGGTGGTAACACAGATAATAATCTTTATTTGAGAGTAACAGGTGTAGACGGGGCTGGTGCAATTACAACCTTTACAACTTCTGGAACAGGTCCAGATGCACTAGAAAGTTATGTTGTAGGAGTAAACGACTACACAACAGATTCGGTTGCAGGATCAGGTGCTACATTCTCAGTAACCAGAGAAGGCACAACATACACAGCAACAGTTACTGGATTGGGTTCAGATTTTGCACAGAATGAAACAATTACTGTGCTTGGAAGTTTTTTAGGTGGAGTTGATTCCACCAACGATCTCACAATCACTATAGATTCTGTAGACGGTGGTGGTGGTGTTTTAACAATCACTCCAACTGGTACAGCGGCAAACACAAAATCATTTCTTACTGTAAACACAGGTTCAAACTTACTTGGTAATGGGGCTAGTTTTGATGTGGAATTATCAGGTGCAACATACAACACAATAACAATAAACAATGCTGGACAAAATTATGGTATTGGTCAAAATCTTGTTATTCTAGGAACTTCACTGGGTGGTGCAACACCGACAAATGATTTAACACTTCAAATTACAGCAATCACAGGCACAAGAGGTGTAAGCACATTCACAGAAAGCGGATCAGCGGCTACAGGCGGTACATCTGGCTTTGTAGTTGGTGATCAAATCAAGGCTGAAGGTTCTAACCTGGGTGGTGTAACAGGAACCAATGATGCTATAATAAAAGTTACAGCAGTAAACGGAGATTCTTCAATAAACACAGTGACTGTCTCAGGCACTGCCACAGATGCTCTGGTAGTAATCGAAAATCCTACCTACACAGGCGGATCGGGTGCAGGTGCTAATTTTGAAATCACTAGAACAGGCACAGTGTACAGTGCAGTGGTGGCTCCAGCAGGAACAGGATACAATGTTACAGATCAGTTTGTAATTGCAGGAACAGAACTAGGTGGATTATCTCCTGCAAACGATTGTACAATTGATGTTGATTCTATAGATGGTAGTGGTGGTGTAGCAACTTTCACAGTTACAGGTACAGCAGTCAATACACAAACATTTACAAATGCATCAGTAAGCAATCTGTCTGGACAGAATGCATCATTTGATATAACTTTGAATGCAGGAGTTTACAGTATTGCTGTGAACAATGCTGGACAAGATTACGGATCAGATCAAACCTTTACTGTGCTGGGTACAGAATTATTTGGCATATCACCAGACAACGATGCAACAATCACTGTAACAAGTATAAATGCAACAGGCGGCATAACAGGAGCATCTATTTCTGGCACAGCCAACTCAGGTAGTGCAAGTACTTTAGGTGCTACAGGTTCAAACAGACAACCACAAGGTGTTGGAGCAACATTCAGCGTAACAAGATCCACAACAGACGATTCGTCAACCAATTACACAGAAGTAATAGTATCAACAAGCGGTTCAAATTATGCTGTTGGAGATAGAATAACTCTACAAGGACAAAGTTTAGGCGGATCATCTCCGGCAAATGATGTCACAGTTAGAGTACAATCTGTTGCTACAAATGGTGACGTGTTAGCAAATACACACACGGGTACAGCGGCTTCGGGAACAGGAATATCAGTTTACTCAAGTATAACAGTTTCTGAACCAACCAACAACAGTATTCCAAGTGCTACAACATTGACATATGCCGCATTGGCAACTATGCAAGTTGACTTTGAAACTCCACACGGACTTGTGCCTGGAGATTCGTTCTTAGTTACAATTCAATCAGATGATGGTAGTAACAATCACTTGTTAGCATCAGGACCGTTTTTAGCAACATCAATTCCAAGTCAATCTCAATTAAGATACCAAGTGAGAGCACCAGGAACAATAACTGATGACGCATGGCAAGGATTCATTTATGTAAGACCAGATTCATTCTTTGTTCACAGACCATTTGATGGTGGTGTACAATTGGGTACTGGAGGTCCACAACACGGATCGCAAGCAATACGTCAAAGTAAAAAATACATTAGATATCAATCAGGTAAAGGTATCATGTACACAACTGGTGCCTTGTTTGCACCAAGTTATGACTTATTAAATGTTACAGCAGATGGTACTGCTGTGGGTTCAACAATTACAGTGACAACCGATGACACAGACCATGGTTTACAAGTAGGTGCTAGAGTGAGATTGATCGGTATTCAAACTTCTGGGTACAACAATTATTACACTGTGGCAAGTGTAATAGGTGAAAGACAATTTACAGTTTTAGCAGTTCAATCTTTAGGAAGTACAATAGCAGAGTTTGGTGATCAACCTCAAGTATCATTGTCCAATTGGAATGGAGCAACTGTGCGTTCAGGAACATTTGATGATCAAAACGGTATTTTCTGGCAGTATGATGGAACAAATTTATCATTCGTACAAAGAACATCAACAAGACAGATGACAGGAACTGTGACAGTGACTCCAGATTCAAACACAGTATCAGGAGAAAGCACAAGATTTAGAGAACAAGTCAAAGCAGGTGACAGAATTGTTATCAGAGGTATGACTCACGTTGTCAACCAAGTTACATCCAACACAGAAATGTATGTTACTCCGGATTACAGAGGTGTCAACGTATCACAAGGAGTAAAAGCATGTTTAGTTTTAGACAAAGTTGCAAAACAATCAGAATTCAATTTAGACAAAATCGATGGCACAGGCCCAAGCGGATACAATTTTGATCCAGGCAAGATGCAGATGATTGGGATACAGTTTTCATGGTATGGTGCAGGTTTCATTGATTTTATGACCAGGGGAGCAGATGGTAATTTCGTTTTTGCCCACAGGATGCGTAATTCAAACGTAAACACAGAAGCATTTATGAGAACAGGTAACCAACCTGTGCGTTATGAAGTAGCCAACGAAGGACCTAGTGGAAAACTAGAATCTAATGTAACAGCAATAGCAACTGAACTGCCTTTGATTGATGCTTCTTTCTTTCCACCAACAGGTGGTACTGTGTACGTTGACAACGAAATTATCACATTCACAGGAGTTGAAAACGATAAATTGACAGGTTGTACTCGTGGAGCACAATTAACAAACTTTGCTTCAGGAGCCACCAGAAACTACACGGCTGGTAATGCTTCAGAACACTTTAGAAACACCGGAGTGGTATTGATATCCAATACGTCATCACCAATTATATCACACTGGGGATCAGCATTTATTACAGATGGTAACTTTGATGAAGACAGAGGATACTTGTTCAGTTACTCTGCAACAGGGTTAGACATCACAACCACAAGACAGACAGTGTTCCTATTGAGATTGGCTCCTTCAGTGTCCAACGCATTAACTGGTGATTTAGGTGATAGAGACTTGTTAAACAGAGCCCAATTGCTATTGGATGGATTAGAAATTACCACAGAGGATCCACAAGCGGGTCAATCCGCAGGTCAGATTGTAATTAACGGAATTCTAAATCCACAAAACTATCCAGTTGATCCAAGTGATATTGGTTGGACAGATTTAACAGGAGTTGCACAAGGTGGTCAACCATCATTTGCTCAAATTGCTCCAGGTGGTTCAGTTGTATGGAACTCAGGTACAGTTTCGACCACAGCAACAGCATTAACAACAAATGCTATGACCTCTACATCCAACCACTGGTTTGGCTTGGGAGGTAATAGAAACTATGCATACTTCCTAGACGCAGATTGGGAAAACAAAGGTCACGTAGTTGGTATGGAGGTGACATCTAGTCAATTCCCAGCAGGAACCACAGTGACACAGATTCAGGACAGAGGAAATTACTATCTGGTGTACTTCTCTCAGAGACACACGGGAATCAGCCAAGGTGAAGCAGTTAACTTCAGTTATGGTGGTTCTATTGCAAACTCCAACTACCTATTCTTCCAGGAAGCATCATGGCTAGCATTAGGAGCCACAACTGGTACTGAAGTTGATGTAGACACCAGCACAGAATTTCCAGCAGGTTCGTCGATAGTATCAATAGCACCTGTCACTTCATTTGGTTCTACAAACTACTATCGTGTTACATTTAACCAATCATTCAGTGGCGCAATAGCAGGTGGTACTGCTGTTTCATTTAAATTTGGTCAACCTCCATATGCACAACCGGGTCAAAGTATTTTCTCATTTGTTGCACAGCCTGGAGAAAGATCAACACTTGCATTGAACACAATCCAAGAATTGACCAACACCACACTGGGTGGCAGAGGTACGTTCCCTAATGGTCCTGACGTGTTAGCAATTAACATTTTCAGAACTGGTGGTACAGGTGGTGTTAATGCAACAGTTACACTGCGTTGGTCTGAAGCACAAGCGTAATGGATTTGTCTTTTATTACAGCAGACTTATTGAATGAAATATCATGGTTCGATGGTAGTGTGTATATTTTGTTAGGATTAGCAGTATACGTTGCCGTGCGTTATATCAATAAAAAAATTAGATAATTTTAATCTTTTACAATAATTTTTTTGCTATATTCTGCTGATCAGCAGGATTAACAGGAGCCTTTTGTCCATCGCCAGGAATAACTCTGTAGTTGTCATCCGGATCATCCATTGTACTAACCTCTGTTACACTGCCTGTATCAGTTGTACAAATTAATTGGTGTGGCAATAATGGAGGATTGTGCCAAGTGTCACCGGTCTTTAAAGGTTTTTCGTAAAGTGTTGCAGTTTTTGTATCTATGTACCTTAATTTGAATTCACCGTCGTTAACAAACCAAGTTTCGTCTTTGTTTTTATGAAAGTGCATAGAAAATTTTGCATCTTTTTTTGTAAAGACTAAGAATTTTCCACAATAATGTTCATTAGAAGCCCATATAACTTCGTAGCCCCAGCCTTTTGTTATTTTACCATTCTTATTGTGCGTTGACATATTGTTCTACAGTGCTCCAATCTATTTTTACTAATCTATTTACTTTAGAATTGTCTGCCTTGGTGTAACTTTGATAATGCTGTTTTACACTGTCAGGCATGGGTATTTCTTCTATGTTAGCATTGTGTTTTTTGGCAATTATTTCTGCCACACGTTTAAAACTGGTGCAAGAACCGGTTCCAACATTGTAAATTCCTGATTTATCTACATCAAGCATTTGTTTGTGTACCTCACAAACATCATGCACCGAAACAAAATCTCTTTGATAATGCTCGCTATTGTTAAAAATTTTTATTGTGTTATTGTCTTTTGCTTGTTGAACAAATTTACTCACCGGACTCATTTGATTTCCTTTGTGTTCTTCATGAGGACCATACACATTAAAGTATCGAAAACCTTGCACCAACACATTGAATTCGCCTGCTAGTTTAACAAATCTATCAAAAAGATATTTGCTCCATGCATAGGGAGATTGAGGATGACAGTCGCTTTCTTCGTTGAACTCGTGTGTGTTTCCATAAACTCCTGCTGAACTGGCATATTGCAAGTTTGTTCCCATCTGTTCACACATCTGCAACAATCTCATGCTGTACTCGTAATTTTGTGTTAAAATTTTATCAACATTTGTTTCTGTGGTTGAACTAATTGCACCTAAATGGATAATCCAATCGTATTTAGAAGCATCTGGATAAACATTGGGAGTATATTCAAATCCTTCAACTGTGTGATTTTTACTCAAATGATTAATAAGGTTTTTTCCTATAAATCCGTCACTGCCTGTAACTAAAATTTTCATTTAATATCCAAAATATTGATACTTGCCTGCCCATTTAAATTTTGTGTAGTACAAGTTTGTTTTATCTATCATATTAACATCGATCTCATCATTTGTCAAATAGTGATTTAAAAATTCATTGTCTTTGATATCTAAATCAAGTTTTGGTGCCAAGTATTTTTTCACCCAACGGGCATAGGTATTAATAGATGGATGCCTGTCTTGATCTATTTTTTGTTTTTTTGTAAACAAACTTATGGAGTCTGCGTCTTTGTATTTCACATTAACTACTGGACTATTTGATTCATCTGCATGAAGTTGGATTGGTTTTATCCAATTACTATAAATGTTTTTATTATGAACAAATTCCTTATCTGCCAATATTTGTGGTAAATCCACACTGCTGGTTACTGCCCATTTACAAGGTAGGTTTTTTAAAAAATTCATCGTCATACTGATATAGTTGTGATTCATGTAGGCATAACTGTCTTCATTCCATGTGTCTCTGATCCAAGGTTCTTCACTGGGTTTCATCCAAATGTTTCCTCCAGCACGCCAATTTCCGAAAGGCAATATACCAATGCTATGCATATCAATTCTATTCAAATCTGTAAACTGCACAACCACAACATCATCTTTATTCAGTGTGTTAGATGTTACGGCTTCGTTCAGTCTTTGCATGATTGCATTGTTACCCAGACCACTGATAGCCCAATTTTGATAATCGTCAAACTGATGTCCTAAAAGATCACTCCACGTGGGCCAATAGTAGTTGGTATAACTGCATCCAAAAGTTAATAATTTCATTCTACTTTATCACACCATTTTTGAATTTGATTCCACACTTCAACATCTATTATATCTTTGTACATAGAGTCTTCCACATATCTGGGAATAAAATTTATATTAATTGCAACACGTGAATTAGCATCTGTGCATGTGGATCCAGAGTGTTTCATGTTGCTTGGAAACAAAACTAATCTGTTTTGTACACTTTCAATTTGGTCTCCATCTTCAAATGCTGTGTAGCCATTATTGGTGTTGCAGTAATAAATTCCTGTGATGCTAAAAGGAACCATACAATCAACATGGAATCCGTGCACCACTACTTTGTCTGCTCTGGGCACAAGATTGGCTTTTATTCTTACAAAAGTATTAGGGTGTATTCTGTTGAAAATTGGAAACAGTGCTTGCCAATAATTTTGTTCAGTGACTATATTTCCGTCTTCTCTTAACAAATGATGTGTAAATTGATATTGATAATTTTCTGTGCCGTCTTTTATCATAGTTTCGTCCACAACATAGTTTTTAAAATACCATGGAAAATGCTCTCCAACATATATTTCATTGATAGCATCTGCTTCTGGTTTAGGACACAGATTATCTATTATGATTTTATTATTTTTTATTGTTTTCTGCATTACGTTTAACCTTTTCCGTTAAGTTTGTAGTAGAAAAACCTTTGACAGTGGGAAATATAACAACTTCAGCCATCTCATTTCCCACAGTTGTTTCCACTGTGTAATCTCCGCCTTTTACAATAACATCTGGCGATATATTCTTTATTGCTTGTTTAGGAGTGTCCTCGTCAAACACCACAACATCATCTACCCATGGTAGTTGTTTCAGTTGATTCTGTCTTTCATCAACATTATTGTAAGGTCTAGATTCGCCCTTTAATCTTTTCACGCTGTGATCGGAATTAATACCAACTATCAATTTATCCCCTTGTTGTTTCGCAAATTTTAATAATTCTAAATGTCCAACATGTAGTATATCAAACACACCATTAGTCCATACCACTCTATCTTCTATGTCACTTTTCTTAACCACAGTGACTCCGCGATGTTGAACAACACTACTTGCTCCTTTGAGTGCTAATTCACTGGCATTTACCATGGAGTAACCCATTTCATGATAATACACAATGATTGCCAGCACTGTATCGCCAGCGCCACTCACATCTGCGAGTTCAACTGACTTGCCCGTTATGTGTTGATACACATTGTCTCCAATCACATGAATGCCGTTAGCACCATCAGTCACAATCAACCATTGCCAATAATTGTGTACTCTTTTTATTTCTGCTGTGTGTGGATCAAACTTGCCAAACCATGCTTCATATTCTTTCATGTTGGGTTTCACAAGATAAGCACCATAATATGTGTTAGGATGTTGTTTTGGATCTACATATATTCTTTTTACTTTGTTTTCAATCTGTCTTATTAGATTTTGTTTAACAACTCCTTTGTTGTAATCGCTCACAATGACCACGTCGTCTTCAGTTAAATCTTTGATAAGGTTGTTCTGAGGTTCTTCACTTTCATAATGCTGTTCTTTATCCAATCTCAATAGATGTTGTCCGTCAGGACCTATCATACGTGTTTTGGTACTGGTTGTTACAGCATCCTGGCACAGATACGTTTTGATGTTGTTGTGCAGTAAAATCTCTTGGATTTTGTGACCAGGGGCATCGTTGCCCACCGATCCATAAAGATACGTGTCTGCGCCGAGATTTGATAGGTTTAAAGCGAGGTTTCCTGCTCCGCCTATGTTGTAATCTCGACTGTGTTCATGTAACACAAGGGCCGATGCTTCAGGAGATACTTTAGTACATTCTCCCTGTACCCAAACATCCAACATTATGTCTCCTATAATCTTAATCATCTAAAAATTTGATAATTTTGAACACAGTTTCCAATTTAGTTTGATTGGTTTTAGATTGCAAAGTTTTTCGGAGTCCTTGATGTAAAGGTTTAGGCCAATGATTAAAACTACACCATGCATATCCATTGTGTTCTTTGTTTAATTTTGGTAAAAATTCTGGACCAACAATACACAAATATGTGTGATATAAAAATGCTTCGTCATTACTAATAAAAGTTTCCATTGGAATAGTTTTTAATATTTTAACATCACCAACTTCTTCCTTAATCTCACGTTGAAGTCCTTCCCATGGACGTTCATTGGTGGTCATGCCTCCAACTAATCCCCACACTCTGTTCTGTTTGCTTTGAGTCCTGTGTAGCAATAAAAAACGATTGGTTTCTTTGCTGTAGAATAATGCACCGCATCCAATAATCTTCTTGGTCATACAGTTAATTATTTAGAGTTGAATCTGCCAGGTTCCTTTACGATATTCGCCTTCAAATGATAATAGCCATTGTTCACCAGTCCATTTGTATTGAATTCCGGTATTTAGATTTGTGATAAATTTGGTACTAAAGTTATCACTGCTGATCGTGTTTGCACTTGCATCAAACAGCACAGTCCACTCTGAACCGTTCCATTCAATAATATCATTTTCACCTGCTGTAGAACCGTCCCATGCTTGAGCACTAGGATCATTGGAACTTGTATCAATTATGTCAGCCAGTAATAAAAATCTTGTCCCTGTATTTTTCACTGTTGATGGATTGAATTTTGTAGGATCAATTATGTAGTCCACTGTGCCTCTTGAAGTTGCTCCAGCAAACACTGTGTCTGTAGGAATGGTATCTTCATCCCAATTTATTATAAGTTGAGTTTCATTAAGTTCGTTGATAGCAAAAGTTCCTCCTACTCTTTGATTTATATCTTGTCTATTAAGTAGCAATTTACTCAAACCAGCATTGTAAATACCTGGCAAAGATTCTATCAAACCTTTCCAACTAACTTGTCCTGCTATACCTTTGTCTATAATTTGTGCTATGTTGTTCATCACAAGAATATCATATTGGATGGCTGTTGTAGCCAACACAGAATCTGCATCTTGTTTTGTGGTAACACTGGTGTCAATATTACCTTGGGCGTCTTTTGTGACAGTTGACTTAACACTTTTAGAATAATCATCTGAGTATGCTTGTAATTCAGGCATGCTTTGTCCAAGATCAATATTGCCTGTTTTTTCATTGTATATGCTGGCAATAATTTGTGTAACCACACCTAGTTTTTTAACTTTGGTAGGTGGAGATATGTAAATGGGTGTTGTAAAATTAAGTGTCGCCACATCAATTTCAGAATCTGTTCCCATTGGTATTGTTCTACTACTAAAATTAATGTTGGCAATTTCAACCACACTCAAACTGGTCCAGTCCACATAATTATCTGTGGTCTGTATTTCTAAACTAGGATTAAACAACATCAATACTTGTTCCATGATCTGTAATTTTTGATCCGTGTTGGTTGACCATAAATCTACTGCCACACTCAAAGTGTAAGGCGTAGGCATTAATCTTTCCACAGTGTGATTTTTTCCTTGTGTGTTGATATATTCATTGTTATTTTCATCATAAGCACGTTCTCTTATGTGTACTTTTGAAATGTATGTTGCATCAGCCAACCTGTTTCTGTCTAATTCTAAATTTGTGATATAAACACCCATTCTTGGAGCACTCATAATCTTGTTTTCAGAATTATCACGAATTATGTGTCCAACCTGCCTTGTGATGTCGCCATACATAACAGGAATAGTACGTAGAGTGCCATCTCCGTCTTTGAACTTAAAATTGCTCATCAATCTTACTATCTGAGTAATATATCTTCTAATTTGACCGTCGTAGAAAAATTGCATTAATCTTTATCCTTTGTTTTTTCTTTTTCGTTAAATTTTTTGCTGATTGGTTCGTAGTATGTTCTTGTTTTTCCCATGTAAGATTTCGTAACTTTCTTTAATCCTTGTGGCTTGGCAGTGTGTGCCATAGGTATTCCTGCAAATCCAAATAATTCTCTTATTTTCATTAATTATCCGCCTGTGGTCGTAATGCTTTTGAAAGACTCTGTCTTTCTTCTTGTCGATTAGTGTAAAATTCCACACTCCATCTGCCATCAAACGGTATCTTTTGTTGGACATCAGATATGACAGGCAATGTGATATAAACTTTGTTGTTAGATGATGTAATCAAGTTCTCATGATCACCAATCACGTAATTTATTTCTCTAGTATCTAATTTTAGCATCAAATAGTTTGCTGTTATAGGATAATTTATTTCTGTTGTAATTGTTGTTGCATCTTTTGATAGTGTAACAATATCTGTGGCAACTTTTCCTGAATATACATAATTGTTATTGTTAATAAATTTAGTTTTCATAGTGCTTCTTGTGTCGGTATTGGTTAATGTCATTCTTAAAGAATCTTCCATTTTTACCCAACGTTGTCCATCAAATCTAAACAATCTGTTTGGCATAAAGTCTGTTCTTAAAAAATAATCTCCTTTTGCCGAACCAGTTGGAAATGAAATACCATGTCCAAAAACTTCTCCGTTAGGTGCTAATCCATCTCCTAACAAATAGCCATCATATCCAGTTCTTTCTGGCGTTTGATTAATTCGGTCAGCCATTTCATTCTGGGTACTTGCATCTAAATCTGTTATATCTGTGGTTACAAGTTCCGGCTTGCCTTCATCATCCACTTGAAGTGTGTACAAATGACTAGTATCATAACCAGACTTAGAAGCATCTGCTTCTGCCTGTTGTACCACTGCATTATTGATCTGCATTTCTTGTTCATATGTTGAAAGAACATCTTTCAAAGTTTTACTACTGCCTTCTTCTGCAGGTAATTTCAAAATGTCTTTGAATTCTTGTGAGTCGTATATTTGTTTCAACTTAACTCTGTAAAGATGTGGCCACCAAGTTTGTGAAAACCCTTCACTTGCTCTGTTGACATCTTCAACAACATAAAATCTTTTTAATGCAACTTGAAAATCATTCAATGCATATTCATCTTTCAAATGTGGTAATTCAAAAACATCACCTGGCATCACTTTTCTGCCCAAAGTTTTAACACTGTATGAAATAGGTATGGTCATAAACAGTGTATCGTTCTGTAAAAATAGTCCAAATTGACTCATGTCAAAGTCAACATCTTGCACGTTGTAGATGCCTCTTAGACGATAGATGTTTTCATCATATTTTCTGTCTCTGTTTTCTAAAAATAAAAGGTCTTGAATGTTAGTTTCTTTTACAGCATCATATCTAGGCTGATCTGCTGTGGCATCTGATTGATCAGGATTCTTAGGACCTAGATATTTGTGTACAAAAACATCTGTTCCACCCACTGTGAACATTTCGTTGATATTCTTGTCTAAAAAAGTGTAATCTGGACCTTTTTCTGGTTTATATAAACTGATTCGTGGCATACATCATATTTATTAATACCTAGATGCTTATAAATATAATAAATGAGTTCAGATTTTAATACACAGAAACAGGAAATATTCGACTACGTATACCGTATGCTGGGCGGTGGCATGATTGATGTAGAGCTGGATCCAGAGCACTACGAAACAGCCATCAAGGACGCATTTGACAGATATCGTCAGAGATCTGATCATTCTGTGGAAGAATCTTATCTTTTCATGCCAACTGTGTTGGATCAAAACACATACACATTGCCAAACGAAGTGATGGAAGTGAGAAAAATTTTTAGAAGATCAATAGGGTCAAGAACTGGTGGCGGAGACGGTGGTACACTGTTTGAACCATTCAACATGGCCTACACAAATTCATATCTTTTAGCCAGCACCAACATGGGCGGACTGGCAACTTACAATGCTTTTGCACAATATCAAGAATTGGTAGGTAGAATGTTTGGTTCGTTTATCGAATTCAAATGGAACAACACCACAAAAGAATTAACACTGCTTCAAAGACCCAGAGCAGAAGAAAATTTATTGTTGTATGCCTACAATTACAGACCAGACACAGAATTGCTTAAAGATTATCTTGCCAACAAATGGATTAAAAGTTACACGCTGGCAATTTCAAAATACATGCTGGGAGAAGCCAGAAGTAAATTTAACACAATAGCAGGTCCACAAGGTGGATCATCTTTGAATGGCGATGCACTGAAACAGGAAGCATCTGCTGAATTGGAAAAACTAGACCAAGAATTGGCACTTCAAGTTCCAGGTGGTGTTGGTTATTCGTTCACAATTGGTTAATTTATACTTGACACTTTCATAAATTTCTAGTATTATTAGGTTATGTCTTTTCAACTAACGCCCATGTTTTCTGTGCCTTTGTACAGAACTAAAATAATTTTGGATCCAATTGTAAAAACTTTTTTACTCAATTTAGAATTTCCTTACGCAAGAGTTGGTCACGATAACACTGATGATCATCTACCAATAAGCGATAGAGGAATGCATATTTTGGACAAGCCACAGTGCAAGACTTTAAAAATACAGATACAAAATAAAATAAATCATTTTGCTAACGAAGTTTTGGGTGTGATAGATGAAATAAAGTTTGATATTACAAGCAGTTGGATCAATAGACACCGAGGAAGTGAATTTATAGAAAAACACAGACATCCAAATTCATTAATAAGTGGTGTATTCTATGTTGATGTAAGCACCGACACAGCACCAATTTATTTTGACAAAAATTACATGTATAACAATCTTTGGGCAGAATCAATTAAAACTCCTTTCAAAGACAACAATAATCAATATAATACTGAAACGTTTGCCATACAACCAAAGACAGGAGATTTGTTGATGTTCCCTTCTCATGTAGAACACACAGTGCCAACAACCACATCTGACAGACATAGATACAGTTTAGCATTCAACACTTTTACAAAAGGAAAAATAGGAACAGGAACAGGGCAGGTTAAGATATCATGATAGTAGGAATTTGCGGATTAATAGGTTCAGGCAAAGACACAATTGCTGATCAACTGGTACAAAATTATTCATTTAAGAAATTATCTTTTGCAGACAAACTAAAAGACAGTGTGGCAAGTATGTTTGATTGGGACAGAGAATTACTGGATGGTAAAACTAAAGAATCAAGGGATTGGCGTGAGCAAGAAGACAAGTTCTGGAGTAAAGAGACGGGCCAATCGATTACTCCAAGATTTGTGCTACAAAAATTTGGCACAGAATGTATGAGAGAAGGTTTTTATGATGGTATCTGGGTGAGCTTAACTAAGAAAAAGATCCTGGACAATCCTGACGTTAAATGGGTTATTCCAGATGTGCGGTTCGAAAACGAAGCAAAAATGATTAAAGAAATTGGCGGTGAAGTATGGTGGGTAAAAAGAGGTCAATTACCTATGTGGTTTAGAATGTATCAAGACATAGGACAAACACCCAAAGACATTCATCCATCAGAATGGGCATGGGCCAATGTAAGTTTCAACAAAGTTTTTGAAAATAACAGCACAATAGATGCTCTTAGAAATCAGGTACAAGGTCACCTTGCTTCCAAATTACCCCTTCAAGATGCAATATCCTTTGACAGTTAGCACACACTGTTTTTAAATTTTTAAACGAGCAATTATTAAGATTTCCATCAATATGATATACATTAAATTGTTCAATGTGTTTACTGGTGTGTCCGCATTTATCACAATTTTTTTTAGTTCTGTATCCTGCTAACCACCATTTTGGCCACCCTTTAGCACCTGCTTTTTGTTTAGTACACACCCCACATTTTTGTCTGTAGAAAACTTTTCCTGCTTTATGATAATTAATAGCACAAGGCTTTTGTTTACAAACAATACAAAGTGGTCTCATATACACTATTTACCTAGCCTTTTTGAGACCTTTTAAAAGCACTAAAGAGCCTGTGATTTAGGTTTTCTTTATAAATACACAAGACAAAGAAATTAGGAGATTTTAAAATGGCATTAGTTTCACCAGGAGTACAAGTTAGCGTAATAGACGAAAGTTTCTACACGCCAGCAGAACCGGGCACAGTCCCAATGATATTTGTTGCTTCGGCACAAGACAAAACAAACAGTTCCGGCACAGGAACAGCACAAGGTACAACAGCCGCTAACGCAGGCAAAGTGTACTTGATGACTTCACAAAGAGAATTAGCAGAAACATTTGGTGATCCTACTTTTTACACAGATAACAACAACAATCCATTGCATGGTAACGAATTAAACGAATATGGTTTACAAGCGGCTTACTCATATTTAGGCATAGCCAACAGAGCATATGTTGTTAGAGCAGATGTTGACCTAGGAGAATTACAAGCCTCATCAACAGTTCCAAGTGCTAATCCACCAGCAGGTACATACTGGTTAGACACATCAATCACTTCTTGGGGAGTTTTAGAATGGAACGGACAAGGCAAAACAAACGGTGGACAAATTTTTACATCGAAAACACCTTTAGTAATCACAAGTTCAACTGATATTTCCAACAACAAGCCTAAAGGCAGTATTGGCCAAATTGGTGATTATGCCATTGACGCCACAACAACATCAAACGAATTATTCTATAAAGATTCGGATGGTACATGGCAGTTGGTTGGTTCGACAGCATGGACAGGATCAGTTGCAACAGCAGTTGGTACAGTTGCTAATCCAACAACATCTGGCTTAACAATGGACATTAATGGCTCAACAGCAACTGGCGGTTTAGATCTTAATGCCACAGTGGTTGCAATTAATGGATTAGGCATTGCAGGAGTCACTGCAAAAAATATAAACAATTTTTTAGTGCTTTACAATGATGGCAGTTCAACTGATGGAATCACAATTGAAGAGGGCAGTGGACTTGCGGCGGCAGTTGGTTTAGGCACTGTGAAATACAATATACCTAAAGTTTCAACCGGCCCACACACATCAGTTCCTCAATGGAAAGGTGTGCAAGGCACAGATGCTTCAGCACAACACAGTGGTTCAGTTTGGATCAAAACAACAGAACCAAATGCGGGTGCAAGAATTAGAGTTAAAAAATTCAATGGCGCTACAAACTTGTGGGAAGAAATTTCTGCACCAGTTTATGCAAAATCAGACACTGAATCAGGTGCAACATTGGCATTATACGGATTAGACAGAGCAGGCGGTGGAATAAATCTTGCTGTTGGTGATTTGTATGTAAATGCATCAAATGGTACAGATCAAGCAGACTACAAAATTTTCAGAAGAGAAAATTCAGGCTCATCAAAAGCAACAGGTGGTATTATTGGGGCAAGTGGTGTTGCCGCTTCAACTTACAGTATTTCAGTAACACAAACTGAAAAAGGAAAAAACACAACCACAACTGCAACTGTTTCAATCACAACAACAGGTGCTAATACTGATGCAGATGCAATTGCTGATGCAATTAATTCCCAAGGGCTTTTAACAAAAATTAAAGCAACTGTTGATAGTTTAAACAGAGTGGTAATTGAACACACAGAAGGTGGAGATATCAACATTACTGACACCAATGGCATTATGCCATTAGCAGGTTTCAGTACTACCTCAACTGCTAACTTCTATTTTGAAGCAGGCACAGACGGTGCTACAGATCCATCACAGTACACAATTTCGAACTGGAAAGTTTTATCATACACAGCCAGCGATAATGCAGTGACTTCATTGGCATCAGATGGACAAATGTGGTACTCATCAACAATTGATGAAGTGGACATTATGGCTCATGATGGTTCAACTTGGGTGGGTTATAAAACTGCTTATCCATCAACAGATGCATTAGGACCAACAGTTTCAGCAACTGCACCAGACACACAACAAGATGGTACAAGTGCTTTGGTTGATAATGACATTTGGATTTCTACAGCAGATTTAGAAAACTATCCTAAGATTTACAAGTATGACACAACTATTCAAGGTCCAGTGGACACAAGATGGGTAGCAGTGGACACAACTGACCAAACAACTGAAGAAGGTATTTTATTTGCAGACGCAAGATACGGAACTTCAGGTGCAACAGGTGGCACAGAAGCAACCATCGAAGCATTACTTACAAGCCCTTACTTAGACCCAGACGCTCCAGATCCAGCACTATACCCACAAGGTATGTTGTTGTGGAACTTGAGACGTTCAGGTTTTAATGTTAGAAAATTTGTTAGAAACTACATTGACACAACTGCTGACAACAAGAGAGCAAACGATGAAGCAATGACTTTATACTATCCACACAGATGGGTAACTGAATCAGGCAACCAAGCAGACGGTTCAGGTTCGTTTGGAAGAAAAGCTCAACGTAAAGTTGTGGTACAAGCATTACAAGCCACTCTAAATTCTAATCAAGAAATCAGAGATGATGAATCTAGATTATTCAACGTGATGGCAACACCGGGTTATGCAGAACTGATTGGTGAAATGGTTTCATTAAATTACGACAGAGGATTAAGTGCTTTTGTGGTAGGTGATACTCCATTTAGATTAACACCAGATGCAACAACAATTGGTGATTATGTAAACAATGTTAACCTTGCATTAGAAGACAATGACTTAGGTTTAGTTACTAGTGACGAATATTTGGGTGTATTTTATCCATCAGGATTCACAAGTGACAACTTTGGAAACAATGTTGTTGTTCCACCAAGTCACATGATGTTGAGAACAATTGCTTTAAGTGATCAAGTTTCTTTCCCATGGTTTGCTCCAGCAGGAACAAGAAGAGGTGGAATCACAAATGCAACGTCAACAGGTTACGTAAACAGCGAAGGCGAGTTTGTGGCAGTATCTTTAAACGAAGGTCAAAGAGACACACTTTATGCTGGTAATGTAAACCCAATCACGTTCATAACAGGTGCTGGTTTAGTCAACTACGGACAAAAAACTAGAGCGGCGGCGGCAAGTTCATTAGATAGAATCAATGTTGCAAGACTTGTGATTTACCTAAGAAGTCAATTAAATAAATTGGCGAGACCTTATGTTTTTGAACCAAATGATAAAACTACTAGAGATGAAATTAAAGCTCAAGCAGAAAGTTTAATGTTAGAATTGGTTGGTAACAGAGCAGTTTATGACTTCCTAGTTGTGTGTGACGAAACAAACAACACACCTGCTAGAATAGACAGAAATGAATTGTATTTAGATATTGCAATTGAGCCAGTCAAAGCAGTGGAATTCATTTATGTTCCATTAAGACTTAAAAACACTGGTGAAATATCAGGGTTATAATAGGATAAATAATTAGGAGAACGAAAAATGAGTATTTCTACACTATCAAAAATCACAGTACCTTTAGATAGCAATCAATCTGCATCTAATCAAGGTCTGTTGATGCCTAAATTACAATACCGTTTTAGAGTGTCATTAGAAAACTTTGGAGTTTCTACTCCAACAACTGAGTTAACAAAACAAGTGCAAGATGTAACAAGACCTAATCTATCATTTGAAAACACAACAATTGACGTTTACAACAGTAAAGTTTACCTAGCGGGTAAACACACATGGGAACCAATCACACTTACATTAAGAGAAGACGTAAACAACAACGTACAAAAACTTGTTGGTGAACAGTTACAAAAACAATTTGATTTCTTTGAACAATCAGCGGCGGCTTCAGGTGCTGACTACAAATTTGTTACTAGAATTGAAATCACTGATGGTGCTAATGGTGCCAACACAGTGGGAATTTTGGAAACATTTGAATTGTACGGTTGCTATGTTGAATCAGCAAACTACAACACATTGGCTTACAATTCAAGTGAGCCAGTAACGGTTACATTGGCAATTAGATATGACAATGCAATCCAAACACCTCAAGGTACGGGAGTAGGTACAGCAGTTGGTAGAACAGTGAATACACTAATTACCGGCGGCGGTGCGTAATTTTCGTAAGCATTTATAAATTTAGAAAGGGGGCTAAGGCCCCTTTTTTATTCTGTGATCCACCATTTTTACAATACATAAATACAGTATATGGCAAATATTCTTACACCATTTTTAGATAACTTAAAAAGCGGAGTCCTAGAACCAAAAGGAAATCTAGGCGATTTTGCTCATGCGGCTAGATTGTATGTGGATGATAGTTTTAGATTAGCACCTAAATCAAAATTTTTATATCATTGTGTATTCAATATCAATCAAAACGTACTGGACAGAATGATAGCAAACTCTCCATCACACCCTAATGGGTCTAGTATTTTTAAAACTTTGAGTAATTTTAAAAACAAACATCAAAATGAATTAAACATGTTGGTTAAAAATGTTGACTTACCTAAATACTCAATAGAAACAGTGGTTGCCCAACAATACAACAAAAAAAGAAAATTACACACAAAAATTTCATATGATCCAATAACTATGGTGTTCCATGATGACAACTACGGTGTGTCCACAGCACTATGGGAAATGTATTATAGATATTATTTTAGAGATGGATGGTATGGACAAGATGAATCGGCCAAAAGATCACCAGAAGCATTTTTAAATACTTCAGGCAGTGTCGACTCACAAGCATCACCATTCAGTAGATCATTAGCCTATAACAGTCCTTTTGATTTTAGAAAATTTAGATTTGGTTTGGACAATGATACACACGAAGCATTTTTCGATAGCATTCAAATCTTTCAAATGAGCAGAAAACGATACACCATGTTTCATTTGGTTAATCCAATCATCACGCAATGGCAACACGATACTCTGAACAATGAAAGCAGTGAGCCTGTGGCCAACAACATGGTGATAGAATATGAATCTGTTTTTTATGGCAGAGGTGCTGTGTCGGAAGGCACACCTAAAGGATTTGCGGAACAACACTATGATCAAACACCATCTCCTAATTCATTAGCAGGTGGAGGAACAACCAGTTTGCTGGGAACAGGCGGTGTGGGCAGTTTTATCGGCAGTTTCTTTGGAGGACAAGGAGGACCTAACACAGATATATCTGGTGGAGAAACTGGCAGAAGCGGATTTAATCTTGGAACAATATTAAGAGGAGCAAACGCCATTAAAAATGCAAAGAACTTATCTAAAGCAGGTTTGGCACAAGAAGGTTTCAACATTCTAAAAGGTGCCGTGGGAAGAATTGGTGGAACTGCAGATTCAAGTTACACACGCAGTGGAGGATTAGGATCCACAGTAATTGGCAGAAGTGCTAGTAAATTTGGAAACACAGTTAAAGCATTTATCAGAAAGAAATAATACATGAGCAATTTACCAAAAACAAATACAGTAGAAAAAGACACAAAAAAGTTTTTTGAAAATTCAAACAAACCTGTCTTAACATTTCCTACAAATGATGTGGATGCAATGATTGGATATTTTCAATCAAGAGGTTTTTCTAAACAAAGCAGTATTTCAACTGCCACAGTTTTACTTACTCAAGCAAAAATAGATGGTGTAAATGCTTTTGAGTTAATAGATACTCTTAAAGGAATAGATGATGTAAAATTAAGTGGCATCGTAACAGAAATTTTAAATGCCAACAGATCAAAGATATCATCATTGGGTTACAAAGATACAACCCCAACCAATCAGACAGAAAAAAGAAACATAATCAAGTAACATGTCTAAATTTGCACAGGGTAGATTCTCTATGAAGTATCCTGAAAAATATATTGGCGGAAAAACTCCATTGTACAGAAGCAGTTGGGAATTTGCTTTTATGAGATTTTGTGACGAAAGTCCCAGCATCGCAAAATGGGCTAGTGAATCAATCAAGATTCCATACAAGCATCCATTGACTGGAAAATTTTCTGTTTATGTACCTGATTTTTTTATTGCTTATGCAGACAAAAACGGCAAGCAACATGCTGATGTTATAGAAATAAAACCAGAAAATCAAACTAAATTAGAAAGTGTTGGAAAAAACAAATACAATCAATCTCAATTGATAATCAATCATGCTAAATGGAAGTCTGCTGGCTTGTGGTGTAGAAACAGAGGATTTGCTTTTAAAATAATAAATGAATCTGATATATTCCACACAGGAAAAAAGAGATAATGCCGATTTTAAGAATTTAGGATACAAATTCCAGTAAATAAAACTGCAATGACCAAAAAATTAGAAGAACTATTAAATTTGCCTGAATCTCAAGATATTGTTAAAGAAGACAACAAAGCAAAGCAGGACAAAAAAATTAGTAAAAAACAACAGAAAGAAAACGAAACAGCCATGAGAGATATTGCAGAGTTTGACAAAATTGCTTCGGCACTTCCCAAAGTAGACGGACTGGGAGAAATGGCAGACACAGAACTGGACGATGTGGGACAAAGAGCAATCACAGCCTACGAAGATCTGATGGATTTAGGGATGAACGTGGAAAGCAGATATGCTTCTCGTATATTTGAAGTAGCAGGTCAAATGTTGAAGACCAGCCTCGATGCAAAAACAGCCAAATTGGACAAAAAACTTAAAATGGTGGATTTGCAACTTAAGAAGCAGAAACAAGACACCAAAGACTCTCCAGAAGGTACGAATTTAGTGCAAGGAGACGGATACATAATATCAGACCGTAACAGTTTGTTGGAAAAACTTAAAAAAATGGATAAATAACACTATGAAACAAAGTTTTAAACACTATCTAGTAGAAAGCAAAAAATTATACTCATACAAAGTGGGTTTGGCAGGCGATTTGCCCGAAAACGCAGTTGATAAACTTGAAACTGTGATGCAAAAATTTAAATTAGCCAGCATGAGCAAAGGCAAGAAAACTCCTATTCAAGAGAGACCACTGGATTTTCCAAATTTACAAAACACAAGAGCAACTTATTTTGATCTTGAAACAGAATATCCAACAACTCCACAAATATTAGAACAGTATTTGCAAAACACTTTAGGCATGGATCCTGCACACGTGATAGTGAGAGATCCAAATGCTCCACAAGAGCAAGAACAAGAACCTAAAGACAATAAACCATATGAAGCGATGTTAGACACTGATTATGAAGCCAGTAAAGATGAACAAAAAACTGCTGGTGATAACAGAGTAATGGAATTGTTAAAAGAATTAGAAAAAGATAGAAAAGACAGATCAGCACCAGATGCCGCATCTGGAATTAAACCAGGTGGTAATGTGCTTCCTAATGAAGGCGACAGCAAAAACGAAATGTCACCTATTTCAGGCAAGCAGAAAGGTAAATAATTTTATGGACATTAGAGATTTTTTAAAAAAAGTAGACAGTATTCAAAGCAAAGAGCAATTGAAAGAAGATGTGAAAAGAATACATGTTAAAGAAGCATCGCAAGTTATGTTGTACGGAGATACTCCTGAAGACATGGCGGCAATTGCACAAATTTTTAAAAATGCAGGAGTTACTCCTCCACCAGCAATTGTGCAAGGACCTGCTCCAGAAGAATCTGTAGAAGAAGAAATTCCAGGCAAAGCATCAACAACTCCTGAACCTAGATATCAAGACACTCAATACATGACGAAAGATATATCGGGTGGTATCAACAAACAAAAGAAAAGTTTTGCTAAAGCACAAGACGGCGATAACGCAATGGCAGTTGAAAAAACTGAAGAAGAATTACAATCTTCAATTAAAGAAACATTAAAACAAGCCTACCAAGACTTCAAAAAAAAAGACTAGAACGTAGCCTCACAAAACCAGAAGAAAAAGCCAAAGAAAAATACGTCAAAGGTATGAAAAAAGACAAAGGCGATTTTAAAAAACGTTACGGTGATGATGCAAAATCAGTGATGTATGCTATTGCCACAAAAATGGCGAAGAAAAACGCATAATCAAATCGCATAACACCACCAATTTAAAGCATAAGTATTGTATATGAGTAACAAAAGTTTAGACGGTGTCCTTACCAAAAAAGCACACATAAAAGAAAAATTTACAGAAGATCAGATACAAGATTTGATTGAATGTTCAGATCCAAAAGAAGGTTTTCTCTCATTTGCCAAAAAGTTTTTCTTTATTCAACATCCTGTCAGAGGTAAATGTATATTTGAACCTTTTGAATATCAAACAAGATTGTTGTCCAGTTACCATGATTACAGATTCAATATCAACATGCTACCTAGACAGAGCGGAAAGACCACCACAGCCGCTTGTTATCTATTATGGTATGCGATGTTTCATCCGGATCAAACAATTCTGATTGCGGCACACAAATACACAGGTGCTCAAGAGATCATGCAACGTATTAGATATGGATATGAATTGTGTCCTGATTACGTCAGAGCAGGTGTGACCAACTACAACAAAGGATCAATGGAATTTGAAAACGGAT
>Ga0222716_10000126_pt1 | contig 59822 bp, 63 predicted proteins | sample C33_13DmetaG_FD_165044 | JGI IMG/M metagenome (GOLD analysis project Ga0222716, IMG submission 165044) | Estuarine water microbial communities from San Francisco Bay, California, United States - C33_13D | ecosystem: Environmental > Aquatic > Marine > Unclassified | place: USA: California... | reverse complement strand
ACCGCAGCAAATGGAATAGAAGTAGTAATAACACAATAACGTTTAGCTCATGGCAACAAACAAAGTAACTACAAACGTAATTGACATGAGTGGTAACACTGGAGGTCTAGTGTGGGCAAAGGGAACTTCGGCTCAAAGACCAACGGGAGTTGCTGGAGACTTACGTTTAAATACAACAGACAGCAGACTTGAATACAAGGACAACGCAGACTGGAAGAGATTCTCTGAAGGAGCAGCAACACCAAGTGTAGATTTTCAAGTAGACTTTTTAGTAGTAGCTGGTGGTGGAGCAGGAGGAAGAGCGGGTGGAATTGGTGGAGGTGGAGGAGGAGCTGGAGGCCTTCGTACTTCCTTTGGTTCTACATCTGGTGGTGGTTCGTCAAATGAAAGTAAAGTAGGAATTACTCTTTCATCAAGTTACACTGTAACAGTTGGGGCGGGAGCTAGCGGCCCTACAAGTGGAGATACATCAGGGCCAAGTGGTAGTAATTCAGTTTTTTCAACTATAACATCACTTGGAGGGGGAGGAGGAACAACTAATAATCCAGCTGGAATAGCTGGGGGTTCAGGTGGTGGAGCATACCAACCATCTCCTGGAGCGGGTGGAGCTGGTACGGCTAACCAAGGATTTGATGGAGGGTATTGTCTAAGCGGTTCATCATCTGGAGGTGGAGGAGGAGCTGGAGGTGCTGGTTCTAACAGTCACTATACTGTCCCTACTTTAGGTAACGGTGGTGTAGGTCTAGCTGTTTCTATTACAGGAGCATCTGTTACTTACGCTGGAGGTGGAGGTGGAGGAAGATATGGAAGTGAAGCTGGAGGGCCAGGAGCTGGTGGTTCAGGAATTGGTGGAAATGGTGGAAATGGAAGTGCAGGTGGAAATGCAAGTACAAATACGGGTTCTGGTGGAGGAGGAGCTGCCAATTCACAAAATGGTGGAAATGGTGCAAGTGGAATAGTAATCGTTAGATATCCAAACACCTATACTATATCAGTAGGAAGTGGATTAACAAGTTCAACCACTACGGATGGTAGTGATAAAATAACCAGTTTCACAGCAGGAACAGATTCAATAAGTTTTAGTTAATATGGCACATTACGCATTTTTAAATAACGACCACACAACAAAAACTCTAAAAGAAGAGCTTTCAGTATTATGGAGTGAGATGGGTACGCTTACTTCTATCGAAGAGCCTACAGAAGAAGATACAGCTGCGATGGAAGCTAAGCAAGCAGAGATAGATAGCAAGCAAGAAGAAATAGACAATTGTCTTTGTGTAGTTACTGGAGTAATTACTGGGGTATCTGAAATAAAATATGAGGTTGGCAGGGATGAAGAGTTTGAGCAAGAAATGATAGATTTATACCACACAAGAGTAGGTAAAACACCAGAAGAAGTTGCAGAAATAGAAGCTGAAGCAAAACAAAAAATTGAAGAAAAAGGCCCAATTCCTTCAACTGAAATAGACAATACGATTTACTGGGAAGCGTATTATGGAAAAGGCGGACTATGCAAAAGAACTTCTTACAATACACAAGGTGGTGTTCACCAAAACGGAGGCACACCTTTTAGAAAAAATTATGCAGGGGTAGGATATATTTACGACCCTGTAAGAGATGCGTTTTATGCGCCGCAGCCATTTGAGTCTTGGACTTTAAATGAAGAGTCTTGTTTATGGGAAGCCCCCGTAGAAAAAACAGAAGGTAATAACTGGTGGAAAGAAGATACTGGCGAGTGGGTAGATTATGAATATTACTCTCAGCCTTATAACTCAGAAGCTCCTTACCCAAGTTGGTCGTGGAGTACAGAGACAGGATGGACAGCTCCAGTAGAAAAAGTAGAAGGTAAAAATTATTGGAATGAGGAAGCGCAAGAGTGGACAACAAGTTTGCTTACAAGAAAAAAACCTTATTTAGGTTGGATAATAAAAGATATAGACGTGAGCCCTGATGTTTTTCAAGACGGCACATCTATATATTCCGATTGGGCTGCACCTGTAGATAAACCAAATGATGGAAAATCGTATCTTTGGGATGAAGAAACATTAACTTGGATAGAACAGTAATATGGCAACAACAAAAGTAAGCGGGGAACTAGTAGATTTAAATGAAGCGACTTCAGAGAGCGGACTAAAGATTCCTACAGGTACGAATGCAAACAGACCTGCTACAGATGTAGCTGGTATGGTAAGAAACAATACCAATGAATCATCGGATGGTTCAGCTTCATGCGAAGAGTATTATAACGGTACGGCTTGGCAAAAAATAAACAATGTAGCTATACCTCCTCCGCTTGCATTTAAGACTATAATTTATAACGGAAATGGAACTTCACAATCAATTACAGGGCTAGGTTTTCAGCCTGATTTAGTTTGGATAAAACAGCGAGGTGGTACAAACCCTAATGGATTGTGGGATAGCACGAGGGGCGCTGGTAAACTTTTAGTTTCTGATACAAGTGCTGCTGAAAGTGGAAATGCAGGTGATTTAATGGGCTCTTTTGATGCAGATGGTTTTCAGGTAAACAGAAATTATTTAACAAACACTGCGTATGATAATACGAATTATGGTATTGGGAGTGCTGCTCAATATGTTGCTTGGTGTTGGAAAGCAAATGGAGGGACTACAAGTAGTAACACTGATGGAAGCACAACTAGTACGGTACAAGCATATCCAGAAGCTGGATTCAGTATTGTGAAATACACAGGAACAGGCGCTAATGCCTCTGTAGGACACGGGTTGGGAACAGACCCAAAATTTATTATGATTAAAAAAACATCTGGCGCTTCAGATTGGGTAGGAGGTGCTTTAGATTGGACAAAATATTTAGAGCCAAATGGTAGCCCTGGTTTCAGAACTTCAAATGTATGGCAAGATACTGCGCCAACAAGTTCAGTTTTTACACTTACAACAGGTGGTGATTCAAATGGAAATGGCAATGAATATATTGCATATTGTTTTGCAGATGCTGATAACGTCTCAAAAATTGGAAGCTATACAGGAAATGGAAGTACCACAGGACCAATCGTAACTGTAGGTTTTCAAGCTGATTGGATTCTAATAAAAAGAACTGATGCTACAGAAGATTGGAAAATAATAGATAGTGTTAGAGGGTTTGCTAATTCTTTAGAAATGAATGAAAGTATTGCAGAAGAAACAGGTAATAATTCAAATTTTACAATCACTAGCACAGGGTTTCAAATTGGAGATACAAATGGTGATTATAATGCAAATGGTGGAAATTATTTATTTATGGCTCTTAAAACAAATTAATTAAATGGCAACAACAAAAATTACAAACCCGGATTTATTTAACTTAGAAAGTTTAAACACTGCTTTAAAGTTGCCTAGTGGAACTACTGCAGAGAGACCGACTAGTCCAAGTACAGGTGAGTGGAGATATAACACGACTACTAACTTAGTAGAGTTTTGGGATGGAGGAGCATGGAGAGATTTACAATCAGAGGAAATACCCCCAACACCAAGCGAGCATTTTAATATTGTTTTATATGACGGTACAAGTGCTACCCATCCTATTACAGGTGTAGGGTTTCAACCTGATTTAGTTTGGATAAAAGACAGAGGTAATGCTGAATCACATATATGGAACGATTCAACAAGAGGCGCAGGTAACGATTTATCATCAAACTCAGTAAACGCTCAAGCAAATAGGCCAACTGGTTTTACTTCTTTTGATAGTGATGGATTCACGTTAGGTACAGACTCGGGTGGTGTTGTTAATGATTCAGCAAGAGGCCCTTACGTAGCTTGGTGTTGGAAAGCAGGAGGTGGAACTACTAGCAGTAATACAGAAGGTAGTATTACTAGTGATGTACAAGCAAACACAAAAGCAGGTTTTTCATTGGTTAAGTTTACGGGAACAGGAGCTAATGGCACTGTGGGACATGGATTAGGAGTAGCCCCTGAAATAATTATATTTAATAATTATCTAGCTATATCCGGCTGGAAAATGTTTACGAACCAAACTACAGACCCTGCTAATCAGGTAATGGAATTAAGCGACCCAAGTGGTACTCAAACCCCAACCAACCCTTTCAACTCTACGCTACCAACCTCTTCAGTTTTTTCGTTAGGTACTTATGGAGATGTAAACGCTAGCGGAGGTACTTTTATAGCATATTGTTTTGCTTCAGTAGCAGGATATTCAAAAATAGGAAAATATCAAGGGAACGCAAGTCAGGACGGCCCACTTGTAGAAACAGGATTTGAACCAGCGCTTTTAATTGTAAAAAACACTTCTGGTACATCAAACTGGAGAATGGTTGATAATAAAAGAAACCCATTAAATCACAGGCAAAGAACTTTATTTCCAAATTTAAATAATGCTGAGTCAAACACTACAGACGATGCTGTTGATTTTTTAAGCACAGGATTTAAAATTTCTAATGATGACTCTTCTTGGAACGCTAATGCCGACCAATTTCTATATATAGCATTTGCTTCAGACCCAACAGCTGCGCCAACTTTATCGGATAGTTTTGCTAATAGATTATATACAGGAAACGCTACTAGTAATAGAGCAATCACCGGTTTAGGGTTTAGCCCAAGCTGGGTTTGGATAAAAAACAGAAGTTCTGCAAGAGACCATATGGAATTTGATAATGTTAGATTGTTAGGTTCAGAGCTTGTGCCTGGAAACTACACGAACTTAGATGCAGCTGATTTTAACACAACTGCTAATGACTTTAATAGTTTTGATACTGATGGATTTACAGTAGGTCAAGACCCGTACACAAATGAAAATGGAAGTAATATGGTAGCTTGGTGTTGGAAAGCAAATCCTATTCCAGCTATAAACAATGATGGAGACATACAATCTATAGTGTCTGCAAATCAAGCAGCAGGTTTTAGCATAGTTACATACACAGGAAATTCTACATCAGGAGCAACTGTAGGCCATGGATTGACTGTTGCGCCGGACGCTATAATTATTAAATGTATGAATACAGGCTCGACAAACTGGATAAATTATTATGAAACAATAGGTGTTAACGATTATCTTACATTAAATTTAAATAACGCCTTAGACACGTTTTCAAATTGGTTTGCTTCCAACGCCACAACTTTTACTTTAAATAACACTTTTGGAAACGCCAACACAACTGGAAGAACTTACGTAGCTTATTGTTTTAAATCAACAGCAGGGTTTAGCAAGATGGGAAGTTATACTGGAACGGGGAGTGCGGGTAATGCTCAAAATGTAGGATTTACTCCATCTTGGGTAATGATTAAAAGAACAAACAGTATTTCAGATTGGTATATGTTTGATACAGCAAGAGGTGATACAAGCGTATTATTGGCTAATAGTTCTGCTGCTCAATTTACTAATACTAATTTTAATTTAACATCAACAGGTTTTGATTTTGATGGAACGGACTTTAATGAAGCTGGTTCCTCTTGGATTTACATGGCCTTTAAAGAAACACAATATCCAAAAGCTGGAACTATGTCGTTCTTAAATATTGCTGGAGGAGGTGGAGGAGGAGCATCAAGCACTAGCTCAGGTTCAGCAGCAGGAGGGGGAGCAGGAGGACTTAGAACTTCTCATAAACCAACTTCAGGCGGGGGTTCAGGTTCAGAAAGCGACATAACTTTAGCGGCAGGAACTTACACAATTACTGTTGGTAGTGGAGGTGGGGGCGCTAGTTATACTGGTGCGTTTTATAGAGACGGAAGTGATGGTAGCGATTCGTCAATTTCTGCCACAGGTTTAACCACAATTACATCTATTGGAGGTGGAGGTGGAGGTGGGATGCTTTCAGGAGGAAGAACTGGTGGTTCTGGTGGTGGTAGAGGTTCAGGAGGTGGTTATTATGGAGCTGCCGGTACGGCTAATCAGGGGTTTGATGGTGGTTATGACCCAGCAGCTACACAAGGTGGTGGAGGTGGAGGTGCTGCTTCAGTTGGTGGTTTTGGTACTAGCGGTCAAGGTTCAGGTTTAAGCGTAGATATTACAGGTTCTGCGGTAACTTATGCAGCTGGGGGTAATGGTAACGTTAATAATGGGTCACCGTCCGCATCGACTGCGAACACAGGTGATGGTGGTCAAGGTTCAGGAAGCTCTAGTAGTGGTGCTGGTGGAGCATCAGGGGTAGTCATATTAAAGTTGCTAACGTCTGAATATTCAAGCTCTACAACAGGTTCACCAACAGTTACAACAGATGGAGATTATACAATATTAACATATACAGGGAGTGGAACATACGTTCATTCATAAATAAAATTTAATTAACTTTGTGGTTTATGGCACACTTTGCAGAACTTGACGAAAACAACACAGTATTACAAGTAATTGTTGTACACAATAATGAACTGCTTGATGGTGAAATAGAAAGCGAAGCTAAAGGAGTAGAGTTTTGTTCTACGCTTTTTGGTCATACGAACTGGGTGCAAACATCTTATAACAACAATATAAGAAAACAGTTTGCTGGCACAGGTTATACCTACGACTCAGACAGTGATGTTTTTGTTGCGCCTCAGCCATACCCAAGTTGGTCTTTAGACGATAACTTTGATTGGCAACCCCCAACGCCAATGCCAGAGGATGATAACCTATATAACTGGAATGAGGAAACTCAAAATTGGGATTTAGTTGAACCTATAACTGATGAAACAGAATAACATGAATTTAGACTTTGAACCTACGATACTGGGAATTACAGTTTTAGTACTTAGTATATCTCAAATTAATGAGGCTTTACAAAGTTTACTTTTACTAGCTACCATAATTTATACAATTATTAAAATTTATCAACTACTTCAAAAAAAGTGAAATACTTTAGCTATGCAGAATTTGACTCGCCTGATTTCCCTGATAGTGGTAGGAATATGGATGAGTCTTTTTTACTCTTGCTCGACAGTGCACGTCAAATTGCAGGGACACCATTCAAAATTAATTCCGGCTTCAGAACTCCAAAACATAATGAAAAAGTGGGAGGGACAGAGAACTCGTCGCATCTTAGAGGATTCGCTGCCGACATACATGCAACATCCTCTGCAGATAGATTCAAAATATTATCAGCGCTTATCGAAGTTGGATTCAATCGCATCGGAATAGCAAAAACATTTATTCATGTTGATGCTGACCCAATAAAAACAAAAGACGTAATTTGGACTTATGCTTAAACTATTAAAAAAATTATTAGGATTTAGTGACTCAGGTGTAGATGGCCTAGGTCTTGAAATAAGAGAGCTTATTAAAGGTAAAGAGGTAGACCCACAAAAACTTATAGAGATGCAAACTGCTATCAATGAGATGGAGGCAAAGCACAGAACAATTTTTGTAGCCGGATGGCGTCCCTTCATAGGTTGGGTGTGCGGGATAGCCCTTGCATATAATTTTATCATAAGAGATATGCTTGTGTGGTATATGGGTGTAGAAACAGCTCCACCTGCTCTTCAAATGGAACATCTTATGACAGTTCTTGTTGGTATGCTAGGTCTAGGTGGTATGAGAACATTTGAAAAATTAAATAATAAATCTAATTAAATGGCAAAGTCAATGTCAGCAACCCTTTACGAGAAACCTAAAACTCGTAGACCAGGGGTACATGCTAAAACTAAAACATCTAAAGTAAAATCATCTAAGTATTACCAGAAAAAATATAGAGGTCAAGGCAGGTAATTTATTTATATCTTTGTATTAATTAAATTTAATCTAATGGATATTCGTAAAATCTCTATAGGGCCAAACTATAAGTCTGATGCTATGCATTATATAGTAGGTCAAGATGTGTTGGGTGGAAAATATTTTATTCACTTAATACAGTATGTTGAGCGAAGTGATAGTATAAAAATATGGATACAAAAAGAGGGAGAGATATTACTCTGGAAAGAGTTTAACTCTAACATGCCAGTTTCAATTGAATATAATATAAACTTTTAATGAGGTCACCTTTTTATTTTATTGTAAAACCTCTTAACGATAAAAGATATACCAATACAAAAGATATTGATGGTATGGATTTTATAACAAGCACCTCTGAAGAAAACCACATGGCTTCAAACAGACAGGGTGTGGTTGTAGCTACACCACTTGGTTATAATGGAGAAATAGAAGTGGGAGACTTACTTTTAGTACATCACAATGTATTTAAGTTTTACAATGATATGAAGGGTAGGCAAAAAAGCGGTAAGAGTTTTTTTAAAGATGATTTGTTTTTTATAGAGGATGACCAGTTTTTTATGTACAAACATAATGACCAGTGGGTTTGTCATGATAGATATTGTTTTGTTAAACCTGTGCCTGTTGAAGAATCATTTATAATGAAGCTTGGAAAAGAAGAACCATTGATTGGTATTATGAAATACCCAAATAAATATTTATCTTCACAAGGAGTCAACAGTGGAGATAGAATATCATTTAAACCAAATAGTGAATATGAGTTTACAGTGGATGATGAAAAGTTATATAGAATGTTTGACCATCAAATAACAATGAAGTTATGAAGTCAGAGGATTTAAAAAAAGAAATTATACACGCAGGGCGTAGAGCTGTAGAGCAGCTTATAAAAGTTGCTAAAGAAGATATCATAAAGCCAGACCCTGATGATGAGCTAGCAGCTGATAGATTAAAGAACGCAGCAGCTACAAAAAAACTAGCTATATTCGATGCGTTTGAGATATTAAATAAAATAGATTTAGAAGAAGAGGTTATTAATTCTGGAGGACAAGTAGATAAAACAGATACAAAACAAGGATTTGCAGAACGAAGGTCAAAATAAATTATATCAGGTAATAAAAGATTATATACCTAAGTCTGTTCTTACAAAAAAGAATAGAGCTAAGACGTGGTTATATGGGTATAGTGAAAAGTATGACTTAGTAGTAATATCTAGAAATGGAACAATAGGTCAGATAATAAACATAAATGGTTTAGCAATTGGACTTCCTAAAGAGCCAGAGGAATTGTTTAAACGTTCTGATAAAAAAGAAGAGCAGTACTGGGAAAGGGAAGAACTACCTAAGGATTTATCTAGAATTAATTCTATATTCCAGTGGAACGACAGGCCTTCTGCATTTAAAAACAAATGGGTAGATTATATAGAGTCGGAGTTTGATAGAAGAGAATTAGGTTTCTGGTTCTACAATAATGGAAAACCAACTTACATTACAGGTTCTCATTATATGTATCTACAGTGGACAAGTATTGATGTTGGGTATCCTGACTATAGAGAAGCTAATAGAATATTCTTTTTATATTGGGAAGCTTGTAAAGCGGACAAGAGGTGTTTTGGTATGGATTATTTGAAAATAAGACGTTCAGGATTTTCTTTTATGGGGTCGTCTGAGTGTGTTAATACAGGAACGTTAGCACGTGATTCAAGGGTTGGTATACTTTCTAAAACTGGTTCGGATGCTAAAAAAATGTTTACTGATAAGGTTGTGCCTATTGCTAATAGACTTCCTTTCTTTTTTAAACCTATTCAGGATGGTATGGATAAACCTAAAACTGAATTAGCTTTCAGAGTTCCAGCTTCTAAAATAACCAAGAAGAATATGCATGAGGTTATGGATGATGAGCTAACAGGGTTAGACACAACAATTGACTGGAAGAACACGGATGATAACTCTTATGATGGTGAGAAACTTTTACTTCTAGTACACGATGAATCAGGTAAGTGGCTAAAACCAAATAACATTCAAAACAACTGGCGTGTTACTAAGACTTGTTTGAGATTAGGTAGTAAGATAATAGGTAAGTGTATGATGGGGTCTACTTCAAATGCACTTAGTAAAGGTGGTGAGAACTTCAAGCGTTTGTTTGAGGATTCAGATTTAAAGACTCGTAATGCAAATGGTCAGACTAAATCAGGATTATATAATCTATTTATTCCAATGGAGTGGAACATGGAAGGTTTTATTGATAGATACGGTATGCCTGTGTTTAGAAAGCCTGAGAAAAAAATTAGAGGGGTAGATGATGAGTGGATAACAAACGGAGCAATAGATTATTGGGAAGCAGAAGTAGAATCATTAAAAAAAGATGCAGATGCGTTAAATGAATTTTACAGACAGTTTCCAAGAACAGAGTCACACGCATTTAGAGATGAAAGTAAATCCTCTTTATTTAATTTAACAAAGATATATCAGCAGATAGATTATAATGATTCTCTTATTATGGAGCATCACATAACTAGAGGTAGATTCTACTGGAAAGATGGAGTGAAAGATTCAGAGGTGATATGGACACCAGATTCCAGGGGAAGATTCAAAGTATCTTGGACTCCTAAAAGAGGATTGAATAATAGGAAGGTTAAAAAGCATGGAGTATATTTTCCTGTTAACGAACATATAGGAGCATTTGGGTGTGACTCGTATGATATATCTGGAACTGTTGGAGGTGGAGGTTCTAATGGAGCTCTGCATGGTTTAACTAAATATAATATGGATGAAGCTCCGAGTAATGAGTTTTTTTTAGAGTATGTTGCTAGACCACAAACGGCAGAGATATTTTTTGAAGAAGTATTAATGGCATGTGTGTTTTATGGGATGCCTATACTTGTAGAGAATAACAAACCAAGGTTACTCTATCATTTTAAAAACAGAGGGTACAGAGGATTTAGTATGAACAGGCCCGATAAACATTATAATAAATTATCAAAAACAGAAAAAGAACTTGGTGGTATACCTAATACTTCTGAGGATGTAAAACAATCACACGCAGCAGCTATAGAATCATATATAGAAAAGCATGTAGGTATAGATTTAGATGGACAGCATAGAGCTGGAGATGAGATGGGAAGTATGTATTTCATAAGGACTTTAGAAGACTGGGCTAGGTTTGATATTAGTGCTAGAACTAAGTTCGATGCTAGTATTAGTTCAGGGCTTGCAATTATGGCAAATCAAAAGCATGTTTATCTTCCTGAGAAAAAACAATCAAAAATAAGTCTTAACTTTGCAACATATAATAATAAAGGAACATTAAGTGAATTAATTAGATGAAAGAGGTAAACATAAACATTTCATCTGTAGGATTCCCTAGTCAGTTTGTATCTGATGCTGAAAAAGCAACCGATGAGTTTGGGTTACAAATAGGGCAGGCTATTCAATATGAATGGTTTCGTAAAGATTCTAACGGATGCCGATATTATAGTCAGTGGAGGGACTTTAACAGATTACGCCTTTACGCAAGAGGGGAACAATCCATAGCAAAATATAAAAATGAATTAGCGGTAGATGGTGATTTATCTTACTTAAATTTAGATTGGACTCCAGTTCCTATTATTCCAAAGTTTGTAGACATTGTAGTTAATGGAATGTCTGATAGATTGTTTAAAGTAAAAGCTTACGCACAAGATGCTATTTCACAGGAAAAAAGAAGTAAGTTTCAACAAATGATTCAAGGGCAAATGGATGCTAAAGAAGCGTTAACAATTATACAGGATGGCACAGGCTTCAATCCTTTCACCATGAATCCAGACGATTTACCTGCTAGTGATGAAGAGTTGTCTCTTTATATGAACTTAAATTATAAACCAGCCATAGAGATTGCAGAAGAAGAAGCGATTGATACAATGTTTGCCGAAAATCATTATGATGACATTCGTAAGCGTTTAGATTACGATATGATGGTGACGGGTATGGCTGTAGCAAAACACGAGTTTCTTCAGGGAAGTGGTGTTCAGGTTTCTTATGTAGACCCAGCTAATGTGGTATACAGTTATACTGAAGACCCGCACTTTAAAGATTGTTTTTATTGGGGTGAAATTAAAACTGTTCCTATAGCAGAGTTGATGAAAATTGACCCAACACTTACTACAGATGATTTAGAAAAAATATCAAAATACAGCCAGAGCTGGTATGATTATTTTAATGTTGCTCAGTTTTATGAGAATGATATCTTTTATCGTGACACTTGTACATTAATGTATTTTAATTATAAAACCACAAAGAAGATGGTTTATAAGAAAAAAGTTAATGACAATGGTAATATTAAAATGATTGAAAAGGAAGACACTTTCAATCCTCCAGTAGACATGATGGAAGAAAACAATTTCGAGAAAGTAGAAAAAACTATTGATGTGTGGTATGACGGTGTTATGGTGATGGGAACAAACATAGTGTTAAAGTGGGAGCTTGCTAAAAACATGGTAAGACCTAAGTCTTCATCTCAACACGCAATACCTAATTATGTGGCTGCAGCACCTAGAATGTATAAAGGAGTTATTGAATCTTTAGTAAGAAGAATGATACCTTATGCTGATTTAATTCAGATGACTCATTTAAAACTACAACAGGTTATAGCTAGAACAGTTCCTGATGGGGTATATATAGATGCAGATGGTTTAAATGAAGTTGATTTAGGTACAGGAGCAGCATATAATCCAGAAGATGCATTAAGACTTTATTTCCAAACAGGTTCGGTAATTGGTAGAAGTTATACACAAGAAGGAGATTACAACCAAGGTAAAATTCCTATACAGCAGCTTACAAGTAATTCAGGAGCTTCTAAGACACAAATGCTTATTGCTAACCTAAACCACTACTTAGACATGATACGAGCTGTAACAGGCTTAAATGAAGCGAGAGACGGTACAATTGCCAACTCCGATGCTTTAGTGGGTGTTCAAAAGCTAGCATCATTAAGTTCTAATACCGCTACTCGTCATATATTAGATGGAAGTCTTTACATATATAGAACGTTAGCAGAAGCGCTAACTTACAGGGTAGCGGATATTTTAGAATATTCTGATTTTAAAGAAGACTTTATAAATAAAATAGGGAAATACAATGTTGGTATACTTGGAGAGATATCTGATTTATATATATATGACTTTGGAGTCTTTATTGAGTTGTCTCCAGATGAAGAGCAAAAAGCTATGCTTGAGCAAAATATTCAAATGGCATTATCTAAAAATGATATTAATCTTGAAGATGCTATTGATATACGTGAAATTAAAAATCTCAAACTTGCAAACCAATTGCTTAAAGTAAAACGTAAAGCTAAGCAAGAGCAAGATGAGCAAAGAGATATGAAGAAGCAAGCTATGATAAATCAACAACAACTTCAGTCTCAACAAATGAAAGCTCAAATGGATGCTCAAAAAGTACAGATGGAAATGGAGGCTAAGATTAAGTATAGACAAGCAGATATACAATTTGAAATTCAAAAACAAGCAGCTGAAGCGGAATTAAAAGCTCAGTTAATGCAGAAAGAGTTTCAATATAGTATGCAGCTTCAAGGTATGACACAAGAGCAGTTAGGCATGAGAGAAAGTGCGAAAGAAAAAGCTAAAAGCGACAGAATAAGTCAACAAAGCACTGAACAGTCCGAACTTATAAATCAACGTAAAAATAATTTACCTCCTAAGAATTTTGAATCTAATGAAGATTCCTTAGACGGGTTTGACCTTGCAGAATTTGAGCCAAGATAGTGTTTAAATTTTGCGTAACTTTGCAACTAAATTAAATTAAATCAAATGGATATTAAAGTAAGAGAAGTAACGGCTGAAGAAAAGTCGACTCAAGAAATAGAACAAGAACTCCTTGATAAGCATGAGGAGAAACAGCAGTTAGAAACTGCACAAGTTGATTCTACTGAAACACAAGAAGAAACTGTAGAACAAGACAATACAACAGAAGATAATACGGATAAAGTTGAAGCTCCTGTAGAACAAGAAACTTTAACTCCAAAAGAGTTAGACGAAAATGAAGTTCTTTCATATATTGGAAAAAGATACGGTAAGGAAATTAATTCTATTGATGAATTAGTTAGCAAGCGTGAGGAAAGCGAACCGCTTCCTAAAGACGTTGCTGCTTACCTAAAGTATAAAAAAGAAACTGGACGTGGTTTTAATGACTTTGCAAAACTGCAAAGAGATTACACTGATTTAAGTCCAGATGCTTTGCTACGTGAATATTACTCTATAACTGAAGAAGGTTTAGATTCAGAAGATATAGATTTATTGATGGAAGATTTTGTTTATGACGAAGATGTTCATGAACCAACTGAAATTAAAAAAATAAAACTAGCAAAGAAAAAAGAGATTGCTAAAGCTAAAAAGTTTTTACGTCAACAACAGGAACAATACAAACAGCCCCTTGAGTCAAGGGAAAGTTCTGCCTCTGTAAATAACGATGAACTAATAGAATATAGGCAATATTTAGAGTCAGCTAAAACACATCAAGAAGAAGCAACTCAGAAAAGAGAATGGTTCGTTAAAAAAAGTGACGAAGTATTCAGCTCCGAATTTAAAGGTTTTAAATTCAACATAGGAGAAAATGAGTTAGTGTATTCGCCAGGTAGTGCTTCTGAACTTAAAAAAGCTCAAGAAAGTCCTTTAAATTTTATAAATAAATATATGGATTCACAAGGCTTTATGAAAGATGCAGAGGGATACCACCGTGCTTTAGCTATTGCAATGAATCCTGAAAAGTTTGCTCAGTTCTTTTATGAACAAGGGCAATCACAGGCAACTGACGATGTAATACGTAAAACAAAAAATGTCAATATGACTGAGCGTAGTGCACCAGAGGTTTCTGTCAAATCAGGTTTTCAAGTGAAAGCAGTTTCTCAGCCTTCAAGCAAAGGACTGCGAATTAAGAGTATAAAAAAAACGTAATAATAATTTAAAATAATATAACATGGCAGGACAAGTAAAAGCAACGCCAACATTCGCGTTGACTCCGAGTTCAGAAAGAACTCCAACAGCCCAAAACTATATTGTAAATTTTGATTTCTTAAATCAGTATCTTCCTGATACGTATGAAAAAGAATTTGAAAGATACGGTAATAGAACGATTTCTTCATTCTTAAGAATGGTAGGAGCGGAAATGCCTACAAACTCAGACCTTATCAAATGGGCTGAACAAGGTAGGTTACACACGAAATATACACAAGTAGGTACTGCAGTAGCAGCAGGTCAAGACCAAGCTATATTTCAGGTAAACGATGCAATCGACCCAGCGACTGCTGAGCAAGTAATCAGAGTAGGACAAACAGTAGTGATTGTTCAAAACGATGGTTCAGGTCTTAACAAAGCAGTTGTAAGTGCAGTAAACAATGCCGGTGGTGGTAAAGGACAGTTCACAGCTGACTTTTATGAAGCAGGTGGTTTAGTAACTTCAGGTACTGGAGCAGGTAACGCAGATGTTACAGTGTTTATTTACGGTTCAGAATTTAAAAAAGGAACAGCAGGTATGGTAGGTTCATTAGAAGCTAATGACTTTATCTTCGATAACAAACCAATCATTATTAAAGATACGTATAACGTAGCTGGTTCTGATATGGCTCAAATCGGATGGGTAGAAGTTACTACTGAAGATGGTGCTACTGGTTACCTTTGGTACTTAAAATCTGAGCACGAAACAAGATTAAGATTCGATGACTATTTAGAAACAGCTATGATTGAAGCTGTACCTGCAGAGCAAAACTCTGGAGCTGCTGCAATCTTAGGAAGCGCAGGTGGTGCTGCTAACCCAGGTGCTGGGTCAGACGGTATTTTCTATGCAGTTTCTCAAAGAGGAAACATCTGGGACGGTGGTAATCCAACTACCTTAGCAGACTTCGATTCAATCATTAGTAGATTAGACAAACAAGGAGCTATTGAAGAAAATGTAATTTTTGCAAACAGACAATTCATTTTTGATATGGACGATATGTTAGCTGCTCAAAACTCTTACGGAGCGGGTGGTACTTCTTACGGTCTATTTGACAATGACGAAGAAATGGCATTGAACTTAGGATTCTCTGGATTCAGAAGAGGATACGATTTCTATAAGACTGATTGGAAATATTTAAACGACCCTACAATGAGAGGTGGTTTACCATCAGGTGCAGGTTCAGGTAAAATCAATGGACTATTAGTTCCAGCTGGTTCTACAAGTGTTTATGACCAAATTCTTGGTAAAAACGCTAAGAGACCTTTCTTACATGTTAGATATAGAGCTTCAGAAACTGAAGACAGAAGATATAAGACTTGGATTACTGGTTCTGCTGGTGGTGCTGCAACGTCAGATATCGATAACATGCAAGTAAACTTCTTGTCTGAGAGAGCTGTATGTACTCTAGGTGCAAACAACTTCTTCTTATTCCAAGACTAATACTTAATTACAAGGGGTACAGCAATGTGCCCCTTTTTTAAATTTTAAATTAAATTAAATCAAATGAAAAAAGAAAAGACAAGTCCTAAAATGGACACAGTAAAAATTACTCCCAAAAAATCTACACCAAAGTTCGTAGATAAACAATATAAACTTACAAGAGAAACAGCTCCCTTATCTTTGATATTAGCATCAAGGCATACAACAAGGTTTCCGCTGTTACACTTTGATGAGGACACTGGTCTTAATAGGCCTCTTAGATATGCAAGAAACCAGAACTCTCCATTTCAAGATGAGCAAGATGATAACGCTATTGTTGAGCCAATTGTATTTGAAGATGGATTCTTACATGTACCAAAGAATAATCAGGTACTTCAAAAGTTCATGGATTTACATCCAGGGAAAGGAAGAATATTTGTGGAAGTTAATAAAGCAAAAGAAGCTGCTGAATTAGTTGAAGACTTAAACTTAGAAGTTGATGCTTTAATTGAAGCAAGACAGCTAACAGTTGAACAAGTTGAAAACGTAGCTAGAGTTTTATTTCAGAATGATGTATCAAAAGTTACAACAGCTGAATTAAGAAGGGATATATTAATATTTGCAAAACAAAACCCTGGTGGTTTTATGAATTTATTAAAAGACCCGGCTCTTAAATTTAATGCTGACATACAAAACATTTTAGATAAAAATCTAATACAGTTAAGAAACAATAAGAAAGAGGTGTGGTTTAACACAGATTCAAATAAAAAGAAAATGTGTAATATACCATACGGTGAAGACCCTTTATTCATAATAGGTTCTTACTTTCAAAGTGATGAAGGTCTTGACTCTTTTAAGCATTTAAAAGCGTTAGCAAAAAATTCGTAACTTTGCTTTTTGTTTAACCCATAAAATTTTTAACATGGCAAAATATATAACTTTAGATACAGCAAGTGACGGTAATGTTCACATCAACACAGATTCAATTCTTTATGCAGAAACAGCAAGTTCAACTGCAGGAGAAATTTATCTGACTAATGGAACACACAAAATGACAGTTACTGGAACTGGATTAACTTCAGGCTTTAGTGCAAATGTAAATGCAGCATTAGTTACTGCAGCAGAAACATCTTGGACAAACGCAGCAATACCAGTAGCTAAAACTGGTGGACTAGTGTTTACTAGTGTAGCAGTAGGAACAATATAATCCTTCCTTTACTATCGACAGCGAGAAAGCACCTAAATCCTAGGTGCTTTTTTATTTTATGTATCTTTGTAAAAAGATTTTCAAATGATAAATTCTGTAAGAAATACTGTCCTTGCTATTATCAATAAAAATAACTACGGATATATATCTCCTGGTGATTTTAATTTATTTGCTAAACAAGCTCAGTTAGATATATTTGACGAATATTTCATAAGATATAATCAGCAAATTAATGAAGAGAATGCAAGAATATCTGGAACGGGATATGCTGATATTAAAAAAGGATATGAAGAAGTAATTGATACTTTTTCAGTTACATCATTCTTAACTCAAAAAAATCAAAACGTTTATTTTTTACCATCAACTTCTACTACGGGTTCTGATTATTATTTATTGAATAAAGTATTATGTTTTTCGGGAGGTGTCTTAAAAGGAGAAGCTGAAAAGGTGACTAATAGTAAGATTACTATGTTAAACAGCTCACTGCTTACATCACCATCTACTATATTTCCAGCCTATACACAAGAAGCTGATGGAGTTGTTATATACCCTGATACATTTAATGGTGTAAATGATGTTCAAGCTCAATATATAAGATACCCTTTAGACCCTAAATGGACGTATGTAACGTTATACGGAGGTGAACCACTGTTTGACCAAACACAAGCGGATTACCAAGACTTTGAATTACCAATAGATGATTCAAATAATTTAGTAGCTAAGATATTACAATACGCAGGAATATCAATTAGAGAAGCTGACGTGTTTCAATTTGGACAAATAGAAGACCAACAACAAAATCAAACTAATTTATAATTATGGCATATATAAATCAAAGAAAATATTATACTAATGATGGTGTAAATCCTACGGATGAAAATTGGGGTTCTTATCAATATGTTGGTTTAGAAGATATTGTCAAAAATTTTCAGTTAATGTATGCTGGAAACCATGAGTTAATTAATAATGAAAATAGATTTAAAATATTGTTTCATGCAAAACGTGGTATACAAGAATTAAACTATGATGCTTTTAAAGAAATTAAAAATTTAGAGCTTCAAGTGTATGACGACTTAAGATTTGTTTTGCCTCCTGATTATGTTAATTGGGTAAAGTTATATTTGTTAAAAGATAATGTGTTAAGAGAATTAACAGAAAACATTCAAGTTCAATCAGCAGTGTCTTATATACAATCGGCTACAGCTTCATTTACTTATGATGGTGATGGTAACGCAACTGTGGTTGATTCAACTTTAGATACAGAAAGAAAAAATGGGTCATTAAAGAGTATATATTTAAATGATGAAATAGATGAAAATGTAAATCCTAATGTGTATAATTATGATAGTGATATATACAATTATAGAATAGGAGCGAGATATGGTTTAAATACTGAAACAGCTAATATAAACCCCACGTTTACTATAGATAAAAAAGCTGGTGTTATTAATTTTGATTCTACTATGGCAAACCAACAATGTGTACTACAGTATATATCTGATGGGATGGAAAACGGTGATGACTCTAAAATAAGTGTAAATAAATTATTTGAAGATTATATATATGCTTACATACAATATGCTATATTAAATAGTAAATTTGGAGTACAAGAGTATATTATTAATAGAGCAAGAAAAAACAAACAAGCTTTATTGAGAAATGCTAAAATCAGATTAAGTAACATTCACCCTAGTAGATTGCTTATGAATCTTAGAGGTGAAGATAAGTGGTTAAAATAAAATGGCAAACATTCAAAGAAATTTTATAGCGGGCCGAATGAATAAAAGCCTTGATGAAAGGCTTGTCCCAAATGGAGAGTATGTAAATGCTGTAAATGTAAGGCTTGGTTCTACTGAAGACTCTGAAATTGGTGCTGTTGAAAACTCTAAAGGAAATTTACCTTTAACAGAAATTCAATATGTTGATGGAACTAAATTAAGTTCACAGGCTAGATGTATAGGTGCATTTGAAGACGGGGCTAATTTAGTTATTTATTGGTTTGTTCATGACCCTGCATTTACTCAAGGAGCTACAGGTAAATTAGATTTGATAATTTCATTTGATGTTGAAACTGGACAGTTAATATACCACGTAATTAGTATTAATGACGGCAATGGCGTAAACACTACATTAAACTTTAATCCAAATTTTTTAATTACAGGAGTAGATAAAATAGATAATTTATTATTTTTTACAGATAACACTAATCCTCCTAGAGTAATTAATATAAATCAAAACTATGGAGACCCATTACTTGGAGTAAACGTTGATGTATTTAATCAAGACGATATTTTAGTAATAAAAAAACCTCCTACAAGCGCTCCAACAATACTACCATATTTTGTTTCAAGCATAACTGATGCGTATTTAGAAGATAAGTTTTTATGTTTTGCTTATAGATATAAGTATGCTAATAATGAATTTTCAGCTATTTCTCAGTTTAGTGAGCCAGCATTTACACCTGGTAATTTTGATTTTACTACCAATAGTTATTTAAATGAAGGAATGGTTAATCAAAACAATGCTGTTTCTATTACATTTAATACTGGTAGTACTAGTGTAACTGATGTTCAATTACTTTTCAAAGAAGCTGATAGTACTTCTATTAAAGTTATTAAAACTTTAAATAAAAGAAAAAATTTGAGTGGTATAAGTAATAATGATGAAGTGTATAATTTTACAAGTAGAGAAATATTTACTGTATTACCAGATTCAGAAATTTTAAGATTATATGATAACGTTCCTCAATTAGCTAAAGCACAAACGTTGATGGGTAATAGGTTGATGTATGGAAACTACATGGAAGGTTATGATTTAAAAACAAGTGAAGGAGTAAATGTTAATTTAGATTTTACAGCAAGTTATAAATCAGAATCAATATCTATTATTGATATTCCTGCTCACACAAGTTCTGGACAATTTACATATACGCCTACTTCATCAAGTAAAACAACTTCAGATTCAGTATTAAATATTGATTTAAGTTCTTTAGTACAGGGTGAGTCTCAATTAAAAAAAGGAACAAGATTAACATTAAATTTTGGTATAACTTTTTTTGAGTTTGAACAGGGTTTTGGCTCAGCTCCAACTCCAACCACAGCAGTTTTTGAACTTACATGGTCTTATACTTTAATAGATGATTATACAAATGTATATAGTTTTGTTACAAGCACTGACTTTCAAGAAAAGATAGGGACTGATGGAGTAAACGGAACAATACAAACCGTTGCAAACGCACAAGCTGGACTAGGTAACACTTTAACAGATGTTTTTAATAGAACAGTCCCAGAAAACTTAGACTCTACATACAGTTTGCAGCAAACTGGAATAACTTCTGCGACACCAACGTTTCCAAACGCTGGTCAAGCTTTAACAGCAACTATTAATGGTACATCTTCAAAAATTTTACAAATACAAAACTTAGCGGCACAATATTCTGATGGGGGAGCTCAATATGGTTTTACATATTGGGGTATAGTAAACGAAACTGCTTCTTTTAGAGATAGCACAAGCGCTGAAAGTTTACATAGTAATAGAGGTTATGAGGTTGGTATAGTTTATATGGATGACTTTAACAGAGCTTCAACAGCCTTAGTTAGTAGTATTGAGGATGGAGGTTCAATTAATATTCCGTGTAGTAAATCAATTGATAGAAATTATATACAAGTAGAAATACCTACAACTCAGATAGCTCCAATCTGGGCAACAAAATATAAATTTGTTATTAAGCCTACTAAAGAAACTTATGAAACAATTTATAGTAATGTTGCTTATAGAGATACAGTTTCAAATTCAAGTTACTTTCTATTAGATGGAGAAAATGCTTCTAAAGTAGAAGCGGGAGACACTTTAATTGTAAAAGCAGATAACACTGGGCCAACATCTAGGTGTATAAGAACTACGGTGTTAGAGAAAGAAGCTCAGTCAAGTGGATTTATATCTATTTATGACGCATCAGGAACTCAAGTAGATGTGATAGGTGGGGTGTATATGAAAATAAACGCATCTAATTTTTCATCTATACAAGACCCTAATGCTGTTATTGCTGTTGACCCTGTGGAACGAACCTGTAGAACAGATGGAGAGATACCTACTATAGCTTTTCCTTTTTTTACAACTGTAAATAGACCATCTCCACTAACTCCTACTTATGATGTGTATGATGTGCCAGTTGGAAGTAGAATAGTTATGAGGGTTGAGATGAGAAGAAATGGTACTGGAACAGGAGCAGATGGAAGAAGAAATTATACACTAGAACAAACGCTTACTGCATCTACTAATTACACCAATATGGCTAATTGGTTTATTGGAGATAACGTTGCTAGTATATTAGATAGTGGTGTTAAAAATCCAGGTCAGGTTCAAACGATAGAAAATACTTTTATTTCACCTCAAGTTAACAATGGAGCTGCTCCTTTAGGCGTTGCAGCTAATGAAATTATACATAGCGCTTGTAAACAAGATTCTGATTTAAGAGGAAATAATTTATTTGGAGGAGGTACACCTTCATCATTAGATTTTAATGATAATTTTTATTATAGAATTTACGAAGACACAAGTACTCAAGATTCAAATGGAAACAATTTAATTTTTCTTTTAGTATCAGGTTCTTACTCTGCGGGTAAAACAGAAAACGAAGAATCTATGCTTGAAGTTTCATTTACCGTATACAGAGGTGATGGTGCAACTTATGTTTTTGAAACAGAGCCTCAAGATGCGTTACCAGACGCATGGTATGAAAATAGTAAATCATTCAATATTAGTAATGGTCTGCATTTAGGAAACGTTCAAAACCAAACCTCTAGTCAGCCAGCTCTTATAAAACCTGGTTTTACAAACTGTTATAGTTTTGGTAATGGTGTAGAAAGTTATAGAATTAGAGATTCAATAAAAGGTAAGTCTTTTAATTTAGGGAACAGAGTTTTTACAACATCTAATGAAGAGTTTAAAGCTGCTCACAGATTTGCTGATATTACTTATAGTGGAGTGTTTAATGATGAATCAAATGTAAATAGGTTAAATGAATTTAATTTAGGTCTTGCTAACTTTAAACCATTAGAAGAAACGTATGGAGATGTAGAAATATTGTTTGCAAGAGAAACAGATATTCTTGTACTTCAAGAAGATAAAATATCTTATGTGTTAGCGGGGAAAAACTTACTCTCAGATTCTACAGGGGGCGGGGTTGTAACCTCAGTGCCTCAAGTTTTAGGAACACAAATAGCTAGGATTGAAGAGTATGGTATAAGTAATCACCCAGAAAGTTTTGCAACTTTTGGACAAAACAAATTTTTTACAGATGCTAAAAGAAATGTGGTTATTAAATTAACTGGTAGTTCAGCTCAAAATGAAATTCTGACGGTTATATCTAATGAAGGTATGAGAAGTTGGTTTAGAGATTTATTTGCTGAGGCTTCATCAACACAAAAATTAGGTGGATATGACCCTTATATGCAAGAGTATGTTTTTACAACTAATACAATTGTAAAGCCGGAAACAGAGTTATGTACTGCATGTGGTGTTACTAAAAATATAACTATTGTTGCTGGACAAGAATTTGTTTATTGTGTGGAGTTAGGTGAAACTGTAGGCCCTCCATCAAATCTTAATTATGTAGAGATAGATTATGTAATTCCTTTTGAGAACACAGATTTAATTGTAACAGAAGGGACGGAACAGCAAATGGTTTCAGAAGCAGGATTAGATTTAGAAACGGAAGGTCAAGTGACGGGTACAGGGTATATAGTTCAAGCAATATATGATGGTGTTACATACACTACAGGTATTGTTTATCAAAGTGGAACTTTAAGGTTTCCAAAACCAAATCCAACGCCTACAGAAGTTGTTATGATTATTTCTTCGGATGCAATAGTAAATGATACAATTCAAGTTACTGTAAAGTGTCCAGAAGAAGAAGTGTTTAGTGTTTATAGTGTTACGCTTACTACAAACGCTAACTCTGGCCAGTTTTCACACACTGAATTTAGTTGGACAAATTTAACTGTTACCTCACCAACACAATCAGATTTAGTTACTTTTTTAGCTAGCCCTAGTGACCCAATAGTTTCACAATATAGAGAGCTTGAAGGCCCTCAAGCTTTAGGTGTTATACCGCCTGATGGTTCAACCATTATAATGAGGTCTAACAAAATTAATTTTGATGATTTCCAATTCGACCCAATAGAAAATGAGTTTAGATATTTAAGAACTGATGCTTTATATGAAAATAATCCAACTGATATAAGTATTTTATTAGCGGCGTCAATAAAAGCTACTCCAATAAACACTACTGGCGCTCCTAATTTATATAGCGCTGAATTTGGTTTACCGGCCAACGGAAACAAATTATATTTGATATATGATTTAAGAAATGCAGTAGGTCAAGAATTGTGTTATTCTTCAACAAGTTTATTAGATGCGTGTTGTAATTGTACGTTTACACCAAGTCCAACTCCAAGTCCAACTCCAAGTCCAACTCCAAGTCCAGCACCGGTATATGATTATTTCTTAGGAATTGATTGTGTTAGTCTGCAAGCAGTGTATGTGAAAGCAAACCAAACACTAGGTATTGTTGTTGGAGATGAGGTTCAATATCAATTTGGCTCAATAATAGGATGTGTATCTTTATATGATGTAGGAGGCAGTGGACAAAACGGTGAAGTAATTGTTCAAGTAGCAGGATGTGGAGATTCAAGATGTTCAACATAAATGGTTAACTTTGTAAAATTATAAATGGCAACAACAGGAACATATTATTATAGCTCAGCAAGTTTTTCAACTGCTACTGCATTGTTCACGGATGCTGACCTATCTTCTTTTGCTCCTGATGGATGGTATTCTGACCAGTCAATTGTAAGGCAGCAAGCTTCTGGTGTGTTGTTTGCTGAAGATGATTGTCCAAATTGTGGAACACCTACCCCTTCTCCAACACCTATTGCTTATGACTATAGAGTTTATACAGCTTGTGATGGTGTAAGTCCTAATGAAGTATTTAGAATAGTTCAAGGAGGAACTTTTCCACAAACTGTATCTTATAATTCAATTTGTTATGATAATCCACAAGCTACAGGTTCAACATCTACTATAAATGTAAATGGTTTAGTAAGTTATAATAATTGTACTGAGTGTGGCTCTACCCCTACGCCTACTCCATCTCCAAGTCCAACTCCTAGTCCATCGCCAACACCGACACCTATTAGTTATGACTATAGAGAGTATGTTTTATGTGGTGGTTCAACTCCTAAAATATTTAGATTAGTCTCTGGTGGCTCGTTCCCAGCGGTTGTAAAAGATAACAATCTTTGTTACTCTTCTCCTTCTGCAACTGGCTCTACCAGCACTAATGATATTACTGCTTCTTATGTAGATTGTGCTACATGTCTAGGTACAACGCCTAGCCCAAGTCCAACTCCAAGTCCAACTCCAAGTCCAACGCCTAGTCCAACTCCAGCTCCTGGAACACAAATATTCTCTACGTATACAGTAGGTAATGGAGTCGGAAACTCATCTACTGCGTGTGCCGCACAAGCTACTAACAGCATGTACACATCAAGAGCTGATGTAGCTTCGATACAGGTAAACGATATAATTTACACTAATTCAGGTCTAACTAATGTTTGGAATGGAGGATTAAGTTTTTATGGTGTAACAAACGTAAATAGTCATTATCCAAACTTAGATAGTGGATATGCTTTACTTATTAGCTCACTTGGTGTTGTTGATACAATTATAGACTGTATGCCTCCAACACCTAGCCCAACACCTAGCCCAGCTCCTACATTCCAAGATGTTGAAATAAGACAATGTTTCACTACGACTCCAACTTACAAAGTAAGAGTAACAGGTTTAACAGCGCCAACTTTAGCTAATGGTATTGTAATACAAATAACGGGCGCAGCTAGCGCACCAAACCCAGAGTTTACTGGTACAACTTGTTGGGAAATTATAGATAACGCAGCAACATCCTATGATTCGTCTGTTGTATTAAATTCTACATTTAGTAGTTGTTCGGGCTGTGGAGCAGTTCCAACTTATAATTATGCAACTTATACGGAATGTCAAACATCAACTACAGCAGTATTTAGAAAACTTAGCACAACAGCAAGTTTCCCTGGCTTTATAAAACATAACAATATTTGTTACTCAAACCCAGTATCAACAACTGCAACATCAACTATAAGCGTAGAGTCTTTATCAAGCTTTAATAATTGTTATGATTGTGAAAACCCTTCATTCTTTATTAATGCATTGCCACAACAAGGATATATTGAAGCAGATGCTTGTAACCATAGAACTAATAACTTTGTGTTCTCTAATAGAGCAACTGTAGGTCAAATTATTGTTGGAGACACTTTATACGCTAACTCTTCTAAAACAACAGTATTTAATGGAGGGTTAGAATGGTATAGTATTTCTAATCAATTAGGATATTTACCTCAACCTTCAAATGATAAATATTTAATTCTTTCTACCGGTGCTGTCCAGGCTATAACGACTTGTGCAACAACGCCTAGCCCAAGTCCAACGCCTACTCCAGCACCTGCGACTCAAGAAATATCGATAGTTGCTTGTGGTACAACAAGCCCTACATATCACGTTGAGATAACAGGAAGCAATAGTTTGGTTATAGGATTAGGTATTAAAATAAGTTCTGGTGGTACAACTGGTGGATGTCCAACGTTTGATACATCTCAATGTTATGAAGTTACGGCTGTTAATATAGGATATCACAATTGTCAAGGTGTACTTGATGTAGTAAGTAATAGTTGTTCGGGGTTATCTGGATGTTCTGGAACGCCTACTCCAACACCGACTCCAACACCGAGTCCAACACCGACTCCTCCGAGCACAATATATGGAAGGTATTTAGATTGTAACGACCCTAGTAACTTATTAGACGTAAGCGCACCATTTGGCACTACATTCCCTAATGTGTTAAAAAGTGGGTCGATATGTTTTGAATTTGACACAAACGCTGGAAGTGGTACTGATGGTTCGTACTTAGCGTATGCGTCATTTAATCTATGTTTTGATTGTCAAGCTACACCGAGTCCAACACCAACGCCTACTCCAACACCGACTCCAACACCTGCGTGTAATGCGGTAAGCTTAGAGTATATAAGTCAGAGTGGTCCATCGCCTGTTCCAAGCTTTACTTGTAGTTTGAGCATTGGATACTTTATGAATACAACTGATTTCTGTACTGCAACACTTTTATACAGAACTCCAAATTGTGATAGAGCTGCATTAGCAGGTTATTATAACAACGGAAGTTTCTATAGATACTGGAATGGTTCATCATTTACATTATCGTGTACTGTTACTAATTGTCCATAGTTTTTCATTTTAAATAATTATGATTAACTTTATTTGAAATTAAATCAAATCAAATGGAGGAAATACATAATTATATCACACCTGAGGAATGTCAAGAATTAATTAAAATGATTGACGCCAATCATACTCGTTCATCTGTTGTTGTTGGAGGTACAGATAGAACTGATGTTACTGACCACAGAACTTCAAGCACTTCTAATTTAGATATGACAAACCCAATTTTGTTAAATTTAAAAAAAAGAATATCTGAAACTTTAGGATTAGAATTAAATAAAGGAGAAGCTATACAGGGACAGCTCTATGAACCAGGTCAATACTTCAAACCACACAATGATTTTTTTAGTGGGCCTGCTTACGACATGCACTGTAAAGCATCAGGTAATAGAACACACACTTTAATGATTTATTTAAACGAGGGGTACAAAGGTGGGGGCACATATTTTCCAACACTACAAAAAACAATAGAGCCTGAGACAGGTAAAGCTTTATGGTGGCATAATCTAAAAGACGGAAAAGTTCAAGAACAATATTTGCATGAAGGCGTTACAGTAGATGAGGGTAAAAAATATGTTGTTACATCATGGTGGAGAGAAAAATCTTGGGATGGAGCAGGGGATGCACAATTGTATTATGATTCTCAAAAACAACAAAAAGAAGAAGGAGAATTTATTAATAAATCTTATGTTGTAAAAGCATCAGAATTAATAAAACAAGAAAAAAAACCTGTCTCTAAATTAGAGCCAAAAGTTTTTACATCTAAAGAGCAAATTCCCAAACACACTGACCTTGGTTTTGCATTGCAAAAATGTCCGCCTGAAACGTGGAATATAATTAATGACACATATAAATTATTAAAAGAAAAAGAAGAAAGCGTAAATATGTTTTCACTTGACGTTTTACCTTCAATAAAAAAATTAATACAAACTCAATTACTATTAGTCCATAAAGAATGGATAAACAATCAACCAATAAAACCTTCATTAATACAAGGTATAAATTCATATCAAAAAGGAGAAACAATAACTCCTACTTATGAAGATTTTAAATCTAATCACGTAAGCTCTATAATAATTGTAGATAAAAATTTAAAATGTGGATGTCAAAATAAAAAATATGGAAACGATTGGCCTTTAGATATAATGGGTCATGACGGTGAATGGTATAAAATATATGCAGAACCTGGTGACATGATAATATATGAATCTGCAATTTGTGAACACGGTAGAAAAGAACCTTTAGAAGGTAATTCTTACAGAACTCTTGATGTTCATTATAAGTACAATTAACAATGATAAATTTCATACAGTTAGACCCAAATGGTTTATGTAATGCAGGCTGTTGGTTTTGTCCAGTAAGCACTTTAGGGAATCCTAAAAATCAAATTAATCAAATGGATATAAATTTGTTTGATAAAATTATATCTGAAATTGTAAATTTAAAAGGAGATTTAATAAACCCAAACCTGCATTTTATTTATTGTTCTCATTATAATGAAGTATTGTTGTACAAACACTTCGAGTCTATGCTTAAAATATTAAATAAAAACAAATTGACAATATGTATATTAACAAATGGAGTTCCTCTCACGCCTAAAAAAATTGACTTAATTAACAAACATCAACCTGCTGTTAGTATGATAGCAATCAATGCTCCTGTTTATGAAAAAAGATTATTTGAAAAAAGAACTGGAATGAAAGAGGTTATGTTTGACAAACTAATTAGAAACATAGATTATGCTTCAAATAATTTATATAACCCTAATTTGTTATTACTACATATAAACGGTATAAACGAACATTCAAATATAATTAAACTAAAAAATTTTCCAGATTTAGAAAAAAATGAAATGCAAAACCAGGTTGCTATTGCCAAAAAATTATTTCCATCAATTAAAATATATGAGCAATGGAACTTAATAGATAGAGCAGGTTTGTTAAAAGATGTCATGCTTAATAATATACCTGAAGGAGAAGTAATTGGTTGTAGTGTTAAAAGGGATACAGAGTGGTTGCATATATCTCCAAAAGGTGATGTTTTTTTATGTTGTAATGATTATTATATGGAGTATAGCTATGGTAACTTAAAACATAAGACAATAAAAGAAATATGGTTCTCAAAAGAAAGAGATTTAGTTAATAAAAAAGCATTCAATTCTATATGTAAAGAGTGCTCTTCTGCAATTATAAAATAACATGGAATCAATATTTGTAAGCATAGCTTCATTTAAAGATTCTGAATTATTTCCCACTGTAACTGATTTATATAAAAGAGCTACTAGTCCAAATCAGGTTTACGTAGGGGTTTTAATTCAGGATTCATATTTAGTTTTTAATAGTTTTTTATCACAGTTTAACATCAAAAATATTTCAATAAAACATGTGCTTCCTGAATATGCAGAAGGATGCGGCTGGGCTAGAAATATTATAATGAAAGAATTATATAATAATCAAGATTATTTTTTATTAGTTGATAGTCATAGTAGATTTAAAAATGGTTGGGACGTTGAGTATATAAATATGTTGAAAGAAACGCCAAATAAAAGCGTAATTAGCGGTTTTCCAAGAGAGTATCACTTCAATGAACTTTATGAAGTTTATAGTAAAAGAAATTTATCTTCTATTTATATACCTAATGAAATTCCATTTGTTGGAAATTTTATAGGTCCACACCACCAAAAATTAGCACAAAATAAAAATGAAAAAATTATGAATATATCTGGAGGTAACATGTTTTGTAAAGGTGATATAGTAAAACATTTAACTGTAGATGATTATAAATATTATGGTACATGCGAGCAAGAACTTTATAGTTTACTTCTATATCAATGTGGCGTAGACATATATGCTCCTAGTGAAAATTTAATATGGCATAAATATTTTGTTTCTGGAGTAGATAATTATAGAGAATTAAATAGACCAAAAAAAATTAAACAAAACTTTTGGCCAGATGCTAAAAATTTAAATTGTTCTAAAAGGTCAGCTGAAAATTGGATTAAAGATTATAATGCTTTTATAAATACCTATATAAAATAACAAAGCTAAATAATTCGTAAATTTGTAAACAAATAATCTCTTTATGGCTGGTGCTGAATTTAATTTTACATGTCCTATTGACGAAATAGGTGACGAGAATGGTCAATGTACGTGGGTAGTCACTTGTTATAGTGGTGATAAAATAAATATAAAAGTTCCTGCAAATGAAATTCACGTATATTGTTTAGAGCGTGGTTCTGAAATTAGAAAAACATCTGTTTATGGTATTGTAAATGATTTTAATAAAAACTGTTCAACAAAGTGTGGTGAGGCTGACCCAACACCTATAGAAGGATATAGTTATTATGAATATGAAAACTGTAATGCAGCAAGTCAAAAACAAATATTTAGAGCGCCTTCAAGTTTTACAGCATGGCCATCCAATTTAGCATATCAATCTATATGTTGGACAAACGGTGTAAGCACTACTAACATATCTTATTTAGATATTGCTAACATACCGACGTATGCAGATTGTGCAACTTGTAATGCTGCTATAGCACCACCACCATCACCCAGTCCGACACCAACACCATCTCCAGGAACTGGTCAGTATTGTTTAAGTTTTACAAACTCTCTAACGGTTATTAGTAGTACTGCAACCATAGGAGAATTCGAAAACGTTACAATACGATATTATGTTATAAATGGAGAGTGGGGTAATTATGAGGTTAACACCGGAATATATCAAATAACTGGTGTAAGTTCAGAGTGGCCTATAGCTTTTTTAAATAATGGAAAAGAAAATCAAATATCTTATACTGGAACAAAATTAGAAAGAAATGCTACAGCATTAGATGGGAACACTTATGATTTTTATTCAGGAACAATAACCTTAAATGTAAATCAAGATTTTGGAGTAATAAGCTATCAAACATTATATCCCGAGTCTACAAACGGACAATATTTTTTAGGAGAAAATAATTTAAGATTTAGCACTGATTGTAACCCATCTGAACCCGGCACACCAACTCCTGTAACACCAACTCCAGCTCCACCTAGTGTAGTTCCTCCTATACCATCTCCAGTTAAAACAGAATGGACGGTTAGTTATAGTGAAAACTCTAAAGGTTGGCCATCATTTTATTCTTATATACCAGAGTATATGATAGGGATGAATAATTTCTTTTACACATTTCAAGGAGGTAATTTATACCAGCACAATGTAAATGAAAAAAGAAACAATTATTATGGAGAACAATATAACTCACAAATAACAAGTGTGTTTAATCAAAACCCACTGGAAAATAAAATATTTAAAACACTGAACTTAGAATCTAATGATGCTTGGGAATCTTATTTAGAAACAGATATACAAATAAATGGCTTTATGGAAGATGGTTGGTTTGAAAAAAAAGAAGGAGCTTGGTTTGCATATCTTAGACAAAGCGGAGAAGTTCCAGCACTTGAAGGGCAATATGCACTGAGGTCTGCTAATGGTATCGGAAAAACATCTAATGTAGCTATCACACAAGGGACAACAACTCTTAGTTTTTCTACAAACCCACTTGTATCGATAGGTAATTTTATAAGCATAGGTGATTATGTATACCATTCTCTACCTCAATACACTGAGGTTTCTTATGGTGGAATTGTAACTCAGATAAATGTAGATTTACAAAACGGAATCAATGAATTAATTGTAAGTACAACCTCTGCAAACACTGTAGCTTTTCCATTAAATGACCCATACATTATGTTTATAAAAAGTTCTGAAGCTGAATCTCATGGTTTACTAGGACATTATTGTATATTTACTATAACAAACTACAACACTCAGGCTACGGAACTGTTTGCAGTAGAGAGCGATGTAATGAAAAGCTATCCGTAAAAATTAGTATCTTTGTAATTATAAAAATTTATTATGGCAAACCCTTTATTATTAGCAGCGGCAGGTGTTCAAATTGTTGGCTCTATATTTAGTTTCGGTGAAGCAAAGAAACAGAGAGATGCAATGAAGAAAGCTCAAAATGCAGCGGCAGTAGCGGCAGCTCAGGCTAAAAAAGAATTATCAGTAAATTATATGAAAGGTTTATCAATTGCAAAAGAACCTTATGAATTAGAAAGAGAAGCTTTAGCACAGGCAGGAGCAAGTGCATTACAAGCCGGAGTTGAGGGAGACCCAAGAGGCGCAGCAGCTACAGCTGGTAGAGTTGTACAAGCACAACAAGCGGGCTTAGCTAGACAACGAGCAGCTATGGCGCAAGAGATGTCACAATTAGATAGGCTAGTAGCTCAAGAAGAATCAAGACTTGGTTCAGCAAGAGCCTCTGTAGATTTAGCTGAAGCAGCAGGAGCTCAAAAAGCAGCACAAGATGCTATGAAGATGCGTACTTATAATATGCAGCAAGGGTTTAGTCAATTAAGTGGAGGTCTTTCAGGACTAGCAACATCAGGTTTACTAGACGGTAAAAAAGGAGGCGGTGAAACACCAGTTGACCCATTTAGTGGTTTTATAGGAGGACAAGCACCTGGTTTAGGCGTAGATATAAATATGCCATCAGGTTTTGAATTACTTGACGGAGTTTCATCATTAGCACCACAGCCTTCAATAGATTATACATCGATGTTTAGAGGACAATCAGAAACAAGTTAATTTTATGTCATATTACGGATACGAAAGATTAAGACCAGGGGATGCTTTAGGCATAGATATGGCTACAGTTACTAAGAGTCTTAGTGACGATTTAAAAGCATACGAGCAAAAGAAAGCTGATGATGCTGCAGGTGTAGCAACAACCAGCCGTGAGTTTGCAGAGCTTTTAGGTAAAATGCCTACAAGTTTTAACCAGGAATACAATAGATTTTTTGGGGACACATCTCAAGCTGCAATGCAATCTGCATCTAAAGTAAATCAACAATTTAATAACGGAGATATAGATAAGAGAACTTATGATATCCTTATGGCTAACTTAAACTCTCAGGTTTCTATGACTGTAGATTCTATGACTAAGTACGCAACAATGATTAATGACATAGAAGAAAAAAAATCAGCGGGCGAATTAAGTGATGAAGACTTATTTAAACTTAGCCAGCTACAAGAGTTTTCTGATTTAGGTAATGTAAGTATAGCTTTTGACCCAGAGTCATATCAAGCAAATTTAATTAAGGTAGGTGAAGGACTCAAGGGTGGATATGATATTATGTCAATAAATCAATACTTTAATGGTGTTAATATGAAGTTTCAAGGTCAGTATGATACTGCGGGTGCAATAACATCAACTCTTAAAAATTTAACAGGAGTACAGGACATAACTACTGCTAGTGGTAAACAAGAAGTTGGAAGATTTATTTCAACTAATGAAGGCAAAGAAGCTTTAACAAATGCATCAGAAGCAATGCTATCTCAGCCAACAGCATTAAGAGGGTTTGCTATGGCGAATACAATAAAAGATGGCGAAGACACTGTTAACTTTGAGTATGCTTCAGTGCCTATGGAATACTATGAAATCGGTGGTATATTAACAGAAGAAAAATTAAAAGAGTTACAAGATAAAAACCCTTACATATTTTACCAAGACAAGTCTGGTAGATTTTATGAAAGTGATAAAGCTAAAGAAGTTATATTAAAAAATGCAGAGGAGATGCTTAAGGGTGCTGCTGATTATACGAAAGTTGAACCAACAGTTACAAATAATTTTGATGATAATATAAAAACAATATTAGACTTAACTTTAATAGCACAGAGAAGTGGACAAGTAATAAATAAAGAAACACTAGGTCTCTTATTAGCTGGTGCTAAAGGTAATGTAGATTTTGAAGCATTGTCATCTGCATTAGGTAGTGGAATGTTTACAGATGTTCCTGTAAAAATATCTGCTACTGAATTGAAAGAACAACAGGAAAGAGAAAAAGCTTTGAGGGATGCTATTAAAATAGATGAGGCAAAAGCTTATTTAAAAGAGAATTTATTTACAGTTGAAGGAGGATTGGTAAATCCTGCGGATGGTGATGTATATACTGATGCTGAAATTGAAACATTAGTTACACCCCTTGGTTTAAATATGCAAAAAGATGATTTGGGTAATCTAATTATTTATGATGGCAACACTGCTGTATTAAATTTAAGCACAGAAGTAACGAAAGAAAGAATGGAGTTGTTAAAGACAGCATTGATAGCTGGAAGTGAAGATATGATTTATTCTATATTTAGAAGAAGCAACCCAGAGTATACATACGAAGGCGATGTTCCCCCAACATATATATTAGACCCAACAGATTAATATGGAAGAAATTGAAAAATTATATAACGTATTAATAGATAAGAAACTTTATTCAAAATCTTTAGAAGAATTTGAAGAGCAGTTTTCTGACCCTGAATATGTAGATAAAGTTTACAATGTGGTCACCGATAGAAAGCTCTATTCAAAAGACAAAGAAACTTTTAACAATCAGTATTCTTCAAAAAAAAAAATCGAAGACGAACCTATGGATTCTCCTTCGGGAGATGGTGGTTCGGATTTATCAGAAGACCAAGAGCTACAAACTGGTCGTAAAATAGATACCCTTTCTATTCAAATAGCTGACCTTGAAAAACAAATTCAAACAGAAGCTGAAACTCCTTTATCTGAACAAGAAGAAAAATTGTATCCTCTAGGTAAACCTGCAGAAGAAACCCCTGCAATGATAGAGCTAGAAGCTTTAAAAGAGCAAAGAGATGCTCTTATAAAACCTGTTGAAGGTTTTGATAACACAAACATAGAGGAACAGAAAAAAAGAGAAGGAGAAATAGTTTCTACAGATATGGAGTTGTCAAGAGTGAACACATCTTCTCCTGAGTACAAAGACATGGTAGAACTTTTAGATAGAAGTGAAAGTTTTGTTGTTCCAAAACTAAATTATTTATATGGTGACCAAGGATTTAAATTTGAAGAAGCAGATATACTTGGACAAAAAATAAAAGTCACTGCAAAAAACGGAGAGAAACAAAGAGTTAATATAGGGATAGGACAAAATGAAGAGAAGCGTGCTTTACAATTACTTGAGTTTATAGAAAAAAACAAAGAGGCAAGTCAAGCTTTGGCTAAAACTGTTGTAGGTTATGAAGCAAACGAAATTAAATTTAGGAATGATAAAGCTATGGATGATTCGATGTCTGCTTTTTCTAAAAGAGAAGACCGTTTTAATAAAGGAGCTCAACTTTATTCAGCTAACTCTTTGAAGTTTGAACAGGAAATCAATGACATTGAGTCTATGACTCCAGAACAAGTAAATGATTTAAATAACAGAATAGCAATACACAATGCTGCAGGCGCAAAACTTTTAGAAGAAGAAAAAAATCTGAAAGCAAGACAAACTCAACTTAATGAAGCGGTTGGAAAGTATTATGACATGCAAGAACAACAAGGTAGCTTCGGTCTTTTAATGAAATATAAAGGAGCTAGTGGTGTCCTTGGGCCTATTGCTGAATTAGTTGGTTATGGTATTCAATCAGGAGTAAATTTATTGCCTATTGATTTGCAAAAACAGATGGGAGAGGAAAGATATAAAAATGAAATAATAAAAGCTGCAGAACAACAAGGTTTACCGATTCCATTAGATGAAGATGTAGAAGGCATAACAATAGATGAATTAAAAAACTTTTATAGAGGTGATGCTGGAACTAAAACAATCGCTGCAGGAGTAGGCGCACCTGGAACAACTATTCAATTAACTGATTACGACAAATTAGTAGACGAGGTTAGAGATGTATATGCTAAAGATTTAAAGTACGGTAAGATGGTGGACGGAAAAAGAGAAGGGGGTGTTGTAACTATGATAAGAGAAGACTTGCTTGAAGAGGTGGCTGGTAAATCTATAACCGAACAATACGCTGCAGTGCAACAAGAAAACTTTTGGATTGGTGCGTTAGCAGGACTTGCAGAATCTATACCTTCTTTAGCTCTTGGGCCAGCAAGACTTGCAAGTTTATTTTTACTTACCTCTGGTAAACTTGACGAAGAGATGATGAACAATCCAGAGTTTGCAGGTATAAGTGAAAATGAAAAAGCTGTATTTAAAATGCCAGTAGCTTTTATTGCGGCTACATTAGAAAATTATGGTTTCAGAAATGTGTTGGATAAGGGTGGATTGGTAGCTAACATATTAACTAAAGTTATGCGTAAAATGCCTAAAAGTGGTGGAAGTCAAACTTTTAAAGAGTTTGTAGACCGAGAAGTAAAAGATGCGGCTACAAGAGGTGGGTTAGTGCTAGGTGGAGCTACATTAGCTGAAGCTGAAACTGGTGCAGCGCAAGAATTTAGTGATATATATAGTAAGAAATTATATAATCAAATAAAAGATAAAGAGTTATTCTCAACTCCTAAAGGTTTTACAGAAATTATAGGACAAGTAGCATACTCTGCAGCGCAAGAAGCTGTAGGAGGTTTAGTACTTGGTACAATGCCAGCAGTATCAGCAGCTGTCAATGAAAACAAGTTTGCAAATCTTACAGAGCAACAGATACAAATATTCAGAGAGATAAAAAACAACCCTACTATATCTCAGAAAGCATTGACTAACAAAATTAAAATGGATATAAATGGTGGAGAGATTACTGCAGAGCAGGGTAAACAAATCAAAGCAGACTATGAGTTAGCAATAGGGTTAGCAAATGAATTGCCAGGAGGTATTGACAACCCAGCTTTTGCTGAGGCTATGGATTTAAAAATTAGAAAGAAAGTTCTTGAAGATAGAACCGCACCTCCAATAGACCAAAACCTTGGCTCAGTTAAACAAGATTTACTTGAAATTCAACAGATTAATGAAAGGTTAGCACAGGTAAAAGAAACTACAACTGATACACAGGTTGAAGGTGCAACACAACAAGAGTCTAAAGATATTACTGAAGTGGTAGAGCAAGCTGAATCAGCAGCGCCACCAGTACAAGAAACAAAAGAGAGTGCTACAGAAACTTTCTTTGGTAAAAAGAAAACTAAAAATGTTGAAGAGATTTCTGATAATTTAATTATTAACACTAACGAGCAACCAGAAAATTTAAAACCAAACCAAGTAACACTTCGTAATGTAGTGAAAGGTTTAGCTAAGACAGGAGCACAAGCTATACAAAAACTTTTCCCTGAAACTAAAATAATATTACACGAGAGTACAGTTGAGTTTGAAAGATTTGCTCCAGCAGGCAACAGAGGTTTTTATGACACTAATGAGAATGTTATACATGTTGATTTAAATAAAGCTGTTGCAACAACAGTGCCCCACGAAATATTTCATGCAACTTTACTGAGTAAAATTAAAACAAATGCTGAAGCAGCTAAGCTAGCTGAGAACATGATGAGGTCAGTTAGAAAAGCATTACCTAAAAACAGTCCTCTTGCTAGAAGAATAGATGAGTTTGCTGCAAAATATGATAATACCCCTGAACTACAGAATGAAGAAAGGTTAGCTGAGCTTATGGGTATTATGTCTTCAGAGTATGCAACACTTACTAAGCCGCAGAAAAACAAAATAATTAAATTCCTACAAGAGCTTGCCAATAAGATTGGTTTAAATATAAACTTCTCTGAGTTCACACAGCAAGACTCTGATGTAGTAGATTTATTTAACACATTAGCTGGCAAGGTTGCAACTGGTGAAGCTATAACAGAGACTGATATAGAAATATTAGAACCAGGAACATTAATACCAAATGCAGAAGGGAAAATCCCATCAAACATTAAAGAGTCTGATAGAACAATAGGAAGAGAACAAAAAACTTCTTATCAGCTAAACAGGGGTGGTATAGATATGAGTTCTATTAAATACGGAAGTATTAACGAACTAAGCGGAGCAACTGCGTTTGTGTATGCAGCAGATAAAGCAACCTATGGATTAATTAAAAGCCCTAGCGGGTTAGAGTTTAATTTTTATGGAGGCTATTTATATCCGTATGGCTCAGGAAAAGGATGGGCATTTACAGATAAAAGTAATGCTCAAAAAGTTTTAAACAAAGTAAAAGAAAGCGATGGTGTTGGATTAGTGATGATACAAGGTGATACTGGAATAACAGGAAGTAGAAATTTTTATCAATATTTAAACGCTGAAATAGCCCATGCAATTAATAAAGGTGCAAATCCTAATGAGCTTTTAAATTATGTAAATAAAATATTAAGCAATGACGCTCTTCAAAAAGTTTTAAAAGGAAAAGGAAAGCCTTTACAAATAACAAATTTAGAACAACTTAATACATTAATGCCTATTGAAACTATAGGTAGTAATAAAAAATTAAGTTATGGAGAAAGAAGATTATTTACAGAAAAGTTTTTTTCTGCCACCTCATTCCAAGATTTTGGAATACCACCATTAAAGCCTACAGCTAAAAGCGATATAGGGGTACTTGATTATGTTAATGACCCTAACCTGACAGAAACAGAATTTGGTGATATTGTTTCTGCTATACAGTTTGATAAAAATTCTGACATAGTAGAGGTGAGAGAGGGTGACCCAAATTATCATCCATCCTATCCGTTTACTATATCAGGTAAGCCTTTGATGGTATTTAATAAAGCAGTCGATGTAAGGTCTGTGTTCCCAAAAGCAGTGGGCAAAGGTAAAGACGCATCACCTGTTCCTATTGGTAAAAGACCAAAAAGATTTGCTGCGAAATCTGCAATGGGTGGACAGTTTGTAGGTAAAATTCCAGAAAAAATTACACCTAGAGAGCAAAGAGAGAAAACAATACAAGAGGTTGCACAGTTTTATAATGTAGATACAGCAGGATTTGCTAATCCAATGGTAGATGAGTTTCAATTTAGAAAGGCTGCAGAAGAACTAGGGTATGGAGTGGCAAGAGCTAGAAGCGGTTCGCTTTATCTAACTAAAAACGGTAAGTTTATAAACCCATATATAACAGGAAGAGCACAAAGAAGTGATGACTTTTATGTAGACATTGCTAGCCAGTTAAGAGATAGAAAGGTAAGAGAAGAATTAATAGTAGATACATTAAGAAGACAATACAAACTTTCTGAAACAAAGATTAAAGATATATTAAACATCCAGTCTCTGACATTAGGAGGAGTGCCTGATAGTTTTAAAAAGATTGGAGATGCTGCTGGAACAAAACTATTTTTACAATTAGAAACTTTTATTTTAAAACAAAGAAAAGCTAACAAGAAAAAACCTTTAAGTAAAACTGCTGAAGCAGATTCAGTTATTAATTATTTAATGGAAAGGCCGCAGTTCAAAGCTTTAGCTGAAACTTATAAAGTAAAAGGGGAGACCAAAACTAAAAAAGGTTTGTCTTCCTTACAAGCACAAATGCTTAGTGACCTTACAAGTATACTCGAAGCAAGACCATCTCAAACAGTTACAGCACAAATAGTAAAAGCTAGACAAAGTCTTAGAGATAAAAAGAAAGGGGCTACAACTGTTAAAAGCCAACAGCAGATACTTATTAATTTATTAAGAAGAAATCTTCCTAAGTCTTTGTTTACTAAATCAGAGGTAATAGATATAGTTAGAGAAATTCAGGACCTAAGCACAGTAGATTTAAAAGGGAACAACTTAGAAAACATTGTAGATGAGATAGAAGGAATTGTAACTAAGCTTAACAATAAAAACGTACTTAGTAGAATTAAAAAATTATTGAATGGTAAATATGAGGTTGTTGTTTCTGGAAAACCTAAAGGAGTTAAGATAGATGTTGATACAAAAAAGAGATTAAAAACCATTGCATCTTTACTAGTAACAAGTACTGATGTTGAAGTTATAGAGAAGACACAGGATAAATTAAGAGCTGAATTAGAAAGTTTATTAGAAAGCAATAATGATACAGAAAACCAAGAGCTGACCCCAGAAACTTTAATGAGGATTGCTGACATTACAACCGCACTGAATTATAATGAGGCGATGCTACAAGACCCTACTGATATCTCAAGACTTGAAAACTTAACAAGAGCATACGCACAACTGGAAAACATAGTAGTAAGAGGTAGAGACATACAGGCAGGCATACTACAAGAGAAGCATAAACAGTATATGCAAAACCTATCTATACTTATTAAAGAAACAACAAAGCAAGAATTAAATCCAGATGAAGAAAATTTTAAAAAAGAAGTAGAAACTGTTTCAGAAACCAGAGAAGGTATAGCAGAAAAGGAAAGAGTAAATGGTAATTTAATTACCAAATTTAAAAAAATGATGAGGAGGTTTAGTAATACTATGGGATTTGGTGCTGCTCAAGATTTAACAGGTCTAATTGACCAATTAGCCGAGTTTCCTGGGGTGGTGTTTGGAGGTCAACTACAAGAAATAGTTACTGATAAAGTAAATGAATCAACAAGGCAATACAAAAGCAGAATGCTAGATTTTTCTTACTTGTTAGAAGAAAATTTAATAAAATATTACGGAAAAAATTATCAATACACCTTAAGAGAATTAAATCAAACTGATAATATTTTTTATAAAAACATTAAGGAGGTTGAGGCAGCACAAGCAAAGTATGATAAGAATAGAAACGATGATACTAAGAATGAATTAAGAGATGTTCTTGCAAGAAATGAAATTATATTATCTCAAGAACAAATAGGTTACATGGTTTTTCAGTATAACGACCCTGCTTTACACCCAACATTTAAAAACATGTATGGTGATGATTATCAAAGAGTAATGCGAGAAATGAATGAAAAATTAGATGATAGAGTTAGAGCATTTGGTGAGTGGCAGGTCAAGGAGTTTTATCCTATTATGCATCAAAGGTTTAATGAAACATATAAAAGAATTTATTACACTGATATGCCTTATAACAAATACTATGCAGGGCCTATTAGAAGAGAAGGCGAAAAAACAGAAGAGTTTCATTTACTTCAAGGAGCTAGTAAATACAATGCTACGGTAGGCTCAAACTATACAAAACTAAGAGTTAATAGCACTGACAAAATCAAAAACAGCACTCTAGTAGATGCAATGCAGGAGTATACACAAGACATGGAGTACTTTGATGCGTATGCGGAAAATCTACAGACCATATCACGATTGTTCACAAACAAAGATGCAAAAATTATTATTGAAAGTATTCATGGTGAAGAATTTTATAATTTAATAGACAACATGATTAACAATTTAGCTATGGCAGGAAAGTCTAAAACTAATATGTTAAGCGCTAATGTTTTAAACTTTTTTAATAATGTTTTTCAAATATCAAGACTAATGCTTTCACCTGCAATAGCAATTAAACAGCTTACTTCTATTCCTACGTTTGCTTTAGAACCAGAGGTTGGACCTGCTAATTGGATTAAATATTCAGTTAAAAATAAAACTCAACAACTTCAAGTTTATAATGAAGTTTTAGAAAATTCTGTTTATTTAAAAGATAGGGCAGCTCGAAGTATATTGCGTAGTATTGAAACATATAACCCAGAAAGATTTCAAAGTTTTATTCCAAAACCAACTCAAAACTTTGCTATAGATTTGTTAATGGGGTTCATTAAAGTAGCTGATAGAAGTGCAATATTATTAGGAGGTCTTCCAAACTATTCTTTTTATAAGGCTAAATATCAAAATGAAAATCCAAACGCCACCGAACAACAAGCGATAGATTATGCTATAAGAAAGTTTGAAAAAGATGTAAAGTCTACTCAACAATCTTACGATTTGCAGGATAGGGACATTCATCAAAACAGAGACCCCTTTTCACGTGGTATAAATATGTTCTTGACAACGCCTAAGCAGTATTTAAGAAGAGAGATTACAGGATGGAGGCAAATGACAAGAGCTGCAAAAAGATTTGCTAAAGGCGATAAAAACAAAAACGCTCCTAATATAGCTCAAGCATTATCTCAATTAGCATTTTATCATGCTTTTATGCCTGTTTTATTTGCATATACATCTCTCGGATTCCCTGGACTTGCTAGAGACAGAAGAGATGATGATGATGATACATTAATGAGGGCAGCTTTTATGGGTAATTTAAATGGGTTGTTCGTTTGGGGGTTAGTTATACAGCAATTTGCTGATGCTTATCAAGATAAGCCATGGTATAGACAGACAACATCTTTTCCTGTTTTTGAAACAGCAACTGATATAGCTGTAATTATAAATAAACTTGGTAAAGCTAAAACTCAAGAGGATTATGACGAGGTAAATAAAGAAATGTTTGAGTTTATAAATAAGAATGGATTACCATATAGCATAATAGAAAGGTGGGTTAAAAATTTACAGAAAGTTATCAATGGTGAGACTGATGGCGCAGGTGAAGACGTGCTTAGAATATTTAACTTTAGTGAGTATGCTATTAGTGGGCCACAAAAAAAAGCTAAGAAATTAAAATTCGGTTCTTCTGGTAAAAAAAGTAAAGGTTTAGATATTGATTTAGATACTAGCCTTGACCTTGATTTAAAAACAGATTTTGATACAGATTAATTATGCCATTTAAAAGTAAAGCACAACGTAGATGGATGTACGCTAATAAGCCGGAGATGGCTAAAGAGTTTGAAAAAGAAACTTCTGACTCAGCTTCTCTTCCAAATAGATTACACCCTAGAACTAATACTCGTAGAAGACTTACTCAACGTAGAGCTAGAAGACGAATTGGAAGATAGAGTAAAAGATAAGTAAGTTAATTACTATCACTACCACAAACTCTATCAAAGGTTTTTTATTCATTATAGATTCATAAGACAATTAATAGCTGTGTGTCCACCTAGAACTACGCCACAGCCAATAGCTTGTTTTTTAAAATGCTTTGCGTAAGCAGCTGCGTATGATGTAGTATCTATACCACAGCCTACCTGCATACCAAAGACTCTAAAGTTCCTGCCTACCATCCATTCGATGTAGGCTTGCGTGTGTATGTGTCCTTGAACAGTAGACATCATATCATTCTTGGCTTTTGTTCTAGCCGTTCCACCCTCACCATGTATGTACTGTACGTCATCATACACTACTCTTTCCACCCAGTTCCATTTAGTTCCCAGCACCTCGTTGTAAGATTTAATCCACATAGTTGGTATGGCTGAGGTCTGAGCTTTCCGCATCACCATTCTGTCGTGGTTTCCTATAATCACATCAGCTTCTGGAAAAACTCTGTTCCAATGACTAACAGTTTGTATAGCGTAATCTAACTCGTCAGCACCACCAAGTGCATCAGAGGAAGTCTCGTGATAAGAACTGTAATGGTTATCTATAATATCTCCAATGAATATTACTTGATTACATAAATACTTTGCGTAAGTTTCTTGACAGAAATCTAAGTATCCATCAAGTTCAAATGGTGCATGCAAATCTCCTACAACCAGAATCCTTCTCTCGTTTTTAGTTAGGTTATCGTATGCAATTTTTTTATCTCCTTTTAATCGTGGTCTGAAATCTTTATAGCTCATCGTTTATTGATTCGTTAATAGTTTTTAATTTACTATTAAGAGTCAGTATAGACTTACGAGTTTCATCATACTCTTGGTCTACCAATGTTTCGTATATTTGATTTACTGAGTCATGAATATCTTCCATTATAAAGTTAATGTTTTGAAGACGCTTTTGTTCTAGCGGTGTTATATTCATTTTTTAAGGTTTACTGTTCTCTTAACAATAACCTTCCTGTGTACTCATCGATTCTTTTTATAGCCTTGTAAATTTTACGAGACTGTTTCTTTACTTTTTCAACTTCAGTCTTATTAGAGTCGCTGCCTAAATTACAATAAAGGTCTGCGTCAATTTCAAAAAGAGTATCTATTTTCCTTTTATTACTCCAGCTCGTGAAGTTTAGAATCTTTTCAATGTCATCTATGTTATAAGACATAAGTATCAATACAACTTAAAGTTATGAAATTTTTTTCAACATTTCGTTAATTTTTGCAAATCTTTGCTTCAAGTATGCAGTTTGTGGAACATACCCAAACTCTTTTCTACACTCATTAAATATATCTTTAAACTCTTTTTGAATTAGAACACGCATTAATTTGTTTTTCTCTTTTAAATTAATGTTTTCATTTATATACTTGTAATATTTTGTTTTTAAATCCCTAGGGTTTTTTATGTTAATGGCATAGTTTAATTTTAATTTATTAAACATTTCTTCATAAGCATTGAGGTAGTAATAATCGTTGTTTAATTCAAAAGTTTCAAAAACTTTTAAGCCATGAAGCACAGTGGCGTGGTCTTTACATATAAATGAGCCAATGTCAGTCAGAGAATGACTGGTTAGGTTTTTGCATAGCTTATAGTAAACAGCTCTTCCATACACAAGTTCTCGGTTTCTGTTTTTCTTTGTTATATCTGCGTTAAATTTGTTAACGACTTCATTTCTTATTGCTTTTAGTTTTGAGGATTCTTTTATTTCAATTGTTTTCATAGTCAATAGTTTTGTTTAGGTTTAAGTAGTCTAAGTATTCATCCGAAGTTATAATATTAAATTTATAAAACAAAGGAAACATACTTCTTGAGTTAAGATATTCTACACTAAAAAACAATGGTTCTTGCATAGCAACAACACCTGCAACCATGCCAAACCTTCTTGGTTCATCAGCGTATTTTTTTTCTTCATGCATTTCACTTGCCAACTTATCTAACTGCATTATAATTCCAGCACTATATAGTGGAGGTAAAGTCTCAAGCTCCTCTAAAAAGTTTTCTTCCATTTCGTAAAAATGTTCATCCCCTGTAAACCTCTGCGGTAAATCCATATTCTTTTAGTTCTTTCATGCGGTACTCCTGAAGCTTAGACACTTTACCCTTCTTGGTTTTGATTTCATAAAACTCAATACCATAATCTGGGTGTAATGCTAATACATCTGGTATACCATTCTTATTAGTCTTGATTAATTTAATAACAAAATAACCATCAGCCTCCAGCTCTTTAATCTTTTTAGTTTGTATCTGTTGCTCTGTCATTATATGCAAAGTTACTTAAATCTTTTATTGGTATTAAAACCGATAGAGATGTTTTGTCGTCACCCATTTCCTTAACACGTCCTTTTAAATAGTACTTTCTAGCAATCTGTTTTAATCTACTTGTTTTAATTATAATTATTACCTCATCTCTGAATTGTTCAGCTAAAACAAATGCGTAATAATCTGATTTAGTTTTAGCAATCCCAGAAGGTTTACCTCTGCTCTCGAACTCAACTGCAATATTACCTGTCGTTCCTGTCCAAAAGTCTCTTTTAACTTCAATGGTTGAATTTTTAAAAATATGGTCAACCAATTTTTCTCCTTGTTGACCAATAATTAAATCGTAATCGAAATTAGTTTTTCTGTCCTTCATTTTCAGCTTTCTCTTTATCTTTAGCTGCATCTTTTTTAAGTTGCTCGATAGCTTTGTCGTATCCTTTCATTCTCTTGAGAGCTTCAAGTGTTCCAACCGATAGGCTTCTGATATTCATCATCTCTTTGATGACTTCTTGCATGATGTTGTCAAGCTTGTCTAGCTTGTTCATCATCTCTATTAATTTTTGTTCTTTCATAATTATAAACTTAGTAAATCTTTTTTGAAATGTCTGAGGGTGTAATCTTTTTTATTGGTTACAGTTTTATATATTTTAGTTTCAATCCCTCTCTCTGCAAATATCCAATAAACATCACTTACCTTAGAATCTTTAGTTGTCATCCTGTCACGAGACTGCCAGTAACTCAGAGCCGAGAAATCTATATTGTAGTACACAAGACAATCAGCCTCCTTTAAACTTATTCCTTCACGCCCACTAACAATCTGAAGGGCTATATTTTTATTGGTTGTCTTGAACTCCTGCAAGTCATCAGTCAGGTTATCTCCATAGACTTGTTTTAAAGCATCATACTCTGCTTTAAACTTATAGAATATACCTATCTTCCTGCTTTTAAATTCAGCGCCTATAAACCTAGCTTTTGATAAGTCAGTTACCATACGCTTTCCATTTTCTAACTTCACAGTTCCAGAAAAAAGCTGGTGTATTTTTGACATCTTCTTTACTCCTGTATCTCCTAGGATTACTTCCTTCGTTTTCTTTCCTGTTATTATTCCATGCTCTCTCATTTCTTTTACAAAGTCGTATGTGAGTTTACTCATTTCTACTTTCAATACATGTTCTTTTATCTCTGATTTAAACCCCGCTTCCTTCTGAGTATAACTTATCATGTATGGTTTCATCCTGTCCAGTATCACAGGTTTACCATCATCGTAGTTGTTTATGTGAAAGGAGTTGATTACTTTTTGAACAACATTAACATAATCTTTAGCAAATTTATAAAAGCTTTTATACTCAATAAATGGATTCTTAGGACAAGCATACACTTGATGATATATCTGACTGAATGATTCTGGAGTAGGAGTTCCAGACATAAGGATTACATAAGGGTTCTGTCTTAAAATTATTTCTTTGACTAGCTTAGTCCTCTTGCTTGGCTTTGGGTATGCACCTAAGGTATGCGCCTCATCAAGTACAATTAAATCAACACTGTTAGGTTGATTGATTCTAACCTTATGAAGGCTTTCATAGTTTATTATAGTTATGCTATAACTTGGCTTCAACTTATTATAGTCAGCCTCGATTGAACTAATAGCTTTCTTCTTAGTGACAAACAAAAGGTTCTTTATGCCCAGTCTATCTGCCACTCCCAAAGCAGTCAGAGTCTTTCCTGTTCTCACCTCCATTGAAAGATAAACGAAGCGGTGTGCCTGAAGCACACCCTTCGCTTTTTCAATTATCTGTATTTGGTAATCTCTAAATTTCATTTTAAAAAGCTGGTTCAATGTCTGGCTCTGTCAATTCTATCCATCGACCTGTCATGTCCTTCCCTTCTACAGGTGGATGACCTGTCGCATATTCCGCATAAAAATGCAGCCACTTATAAAAGACTTGTCTACTTATAGTCATCTTGGACTTCGGTCCGTAGTCCGGGTATTCATTAATGAAGTCAAAGTACAATTCATTCTTATATATTTTTAAGCCCACCCCTAACTTATCATTTTCATTTGAGTCAGCTAACAATCCACACCACTCAATAAAGTCATGAGATGTTGAGGCTGAGAGTTGTCTGATTTTAAGATTAACAAACTCACTTTCAATTAACCCTTCTTTTAAATACAACTGAAGACATTCAATCATATAGTTATCAAACACACACCACTCATCATCATCCCAGTCTCCAAAGAATAGTTTTCCGAACTCATCTTGTGGTGTATAAGATTTAGTATAGTGTTGGTAAAGTTCAAGCTCCCACTTCCTTCTTTGAAAAGAATTACCTGTACCCTTTATGGCATAGTTTGTGGTGATAGCTATCTTAGGGCTCTTGCTAAATGGTATCTTAATAGCATCCTTGTTTTTCTTCTCCAGAGTCAAACCTTCTGTTACTACACTGAAGAGTCTTTCAAAATTGAAATACTTCTTGACATCATCAAAGCAGAGTATCTGAGTATCCACCGAGACCAGTTGATAGGCAAATGATTTCTCAAAAGCAAAAGCTTTACCATCAATAGTAACAAGTTTTTTCATGTGACTCAGAGCATTCATGAATATACCCTTACCTGTTCCTCCCTCTGGATTGTCAGAGATAACCTCATCGTTTAGTATAACTGCTGGACAATAAGATAAGTTCTTATGACCATGCATTAAGAATCCAATGGTTGACTCCATCGAAAGAGTTCTCTTTTCATTCTGTCCACACACATTATGTATGAATGTTTTGTAGTCACACTCTGTAATCAGGCACTCACGAAACGCCCTGTCGATTACTTGGTCTTTCCATACATACCCATCAAGGTCTACATAATCTATAGCTGAGACCTCGTATTTTTTAATTTGTACAGCACAATTTTTAAAATATAGATAAGATGTATCCTTAGTATCTTCTATAAAATATACATCGATTGTGTTTATTAATGTAAGAAACTCTTCTTTAAAGTATCTGGTTTGCTCTGCAAAGTAATTATAAATCGACACATCTTCAATCTGATACAGATAGTCTAATACGAAATCTTTTATTTGCTTTTCACTTGAATGGTCTATAAGATTGTTGGTCACTCTTACAAACACAAAACTATTGCTTCCCTCTGGAGTATATTTATAAAATCCACAATCCTCTAAGAACTTCTTGAAGTATAATGGCACTATCTTTATCACACCCTTCTCATTCTTTGTCCAAAACTCCTCATCCTTTCCCTCTTCAGCTTTCTTTATAACTGCCTCAATTGTATGGTCAGGTAATTCACTCCTCTGCAGGTCTTTCTTAACCTCTTTCTTTGGCTCACCCCTTTTAAGTCTTTGCTTTACATTATCTATTATCTCAGTGTTCTCATAATACTTTGTGTTAAACAGATGAGTCTTGCTATACGCTGAGTCGATTGTACTATCTATCTCTCTGGATGGAAAGTCTTTTGTTGCATAATTATTACATATAATAGATGCAGTAGTCTTATTGATACCAAACTCATTCAAAGCCTGAGCTATCACATAGACATTGTGATTCCTCTGACCCTCGGTCATAGGGTACTTAGATTGCCACCACTTGAGTAGAATCTCTACTATCTTTCTTTCGTCTGTAATTTTTAGCAGTGGTTGACCTTGTGCTAAATGCTTTTCTTGGTACTCTTCTTCTTCTAATTTTTCCCATAGTTTACTTTTCTGATTGACATAGATTTGTTTATCAAAACTTTCATAGCATACTCTTGAAATATTTTTTGATGTAGTATCAAAGTAAGATGATGCAAAATGTTTTTTAAGGGCATTGAAATACTTTGTGTGGTTCTCTGGGTCTTTAGGTATCCTAACTAAAACCTTTAGTCCATTACCAGAGGGTGAAACAAAAACTGCAAAGACAAACTTATTCTTTTCAAACTTTGCTCTGTCATCTGTTAGGTCTTTCTTCTTTTCATATCCATCAAAGTCTAAACAGATAAGACCACTATGCTCAACCAATGCTGAGTCAGAACGCTTGTTGAATACTCCAGAGAAACATATTGATGGAAGCTTTTTCTTAAGCTCGTTTCTCTCTGACTTATTTTTTTCGTTTCTAATTCTTTTAACCAGTTCACTATTCTTTCCCTCTTTAATCCTGTCCAGTATGAACATCACATCTCTGTGAAAAGGCGTATCGGTCTCCAGTATGTTTTTAAATATTGTTACTTCTGTTTTCAATTTGTTTGTTTGTTAAAAAAGGAGGAGGAGAAAACCAATTAATATGAAAAGAAAAAAATCTCCTCACTCCTGTTATAAATTAAATTTAATTAACTAGAAAAGGTCTTCACCTTTTTTGTCTTCCTTATCTTCAGGCTTGACATAGGGTTTGCTTTGCTTGATGGAAATCTTTGGGTCACCTGCTTGGGTAGTACTATTCCACCCAGCAATCTCCCAAACTTGTCCATTAAGGTCTGTCATTGTACCCTTATGGTCAGGCTGGTTTTCTTTCTCCTTATACTTATTAGGAAATAAAGAACCCATACCATCTTTGTGTTTATAATCACTCATATATATATGTTTAAATTACTCTTCTCGTGTACGACTTTCGCACATCGTGTGTTGCACCTTCCCCAAAAAACTTATCGTAGTTTGCTAGTGCATTCATAACTGCCATCTTACCACTTTCAATAGTATCTTCTGATGGAGTTATCTCTTCAATATCATAATAGATTTCACCACTCTCATTTACCTTCGGTTTCTTTCCAAAGAAGATGAACTTAAAGTCCATACCGAAAAGTTCCTTATATAAGTAGCACTGGGAATGGTATCCGAAATCTCGCATCCTATATATATTAATATCAGATGGATTACTTCCAGTGGTTTTTAAATCTATTATAACATACTGACCATCCAAATCTAAAGTAATAAGGTCTGCCTTACCTTTAAACATGTGGCCATGTAACTCAGCTACTGCTGGTTGCTCTTTAAGTGCAATTGGGTTGTTAAGTAAAACTCTGACTCTATCAGTACCATACTCTGACTTAGGATTTAACACCCAGTCAGCAAGGTCTTTGATATCTTGAGCCTCTGAAGTTCTAAGCACATACTCCAGATTGTTATCTTCTAAGTATTGCTTGTACTCGTTTGCATTTCTAGTCTTTACATCGACCATCGGAAAGTCTTTAGCTTTATCTGGCTCAAGCATTAGCTGATGAAAGTATCTACCTAACTCTAAATTAAGTAGCTCAGTGTTTGAAAACTTTTTAACTGAACGAAACTCTTTAGCTGAACTTTCAGTCTTAAGATATTTAAGGTCTGAGTTAGATAAGAACTGCTTACCAAACTCACCATAGTATAACTCATCATCCTTGAGTTGCTCTATAATTTTATCTCTATCCATAAAGCTCTTTTTCAAGTTTTTGTAAAAGCTCAATATCTAAGACAAACTTTTTGCTAATTTTTAAAGTTATATCATCCCACTTCATCTTTTCTTTCTGATAGACTTTAGCAGTTTTTAATATAACTGGATAATTGGCTTCACTCATAGGTTTTAGCTTTGAAGTTACTGGCTTTTCTTTTTCTTCTTCTATATCAACTGGAAAACTTTCGCTTTTATATATATAAAAACCTAGTCCAAACATTGCTAAGTTTTTAGTTAAACACCTCATGAGACAAGTGTTAATGTCAAATGCTTTTGGATTCATTTCCGACTTGTTACTATAGTTTAAGATAGGTAACCACATAGACAAAGTTTCCCCTGATATTGTTACCGATGTATGACAGAACCCACCTACATTTTCTTCAAAAGAATATGGTTGATTGGTTTCTGGATTTACATAATAGGTGTACGATGCATCTGGAAATCTTGTTTTAACTTCTGCCCATGCATGTGACCATGATAAATATGTAAGTTGACCTTTCTTTTTTGTAAAGTCATTGACATTTACTTTAGAAAGTATATCGAATGTATTTAATTTATTACTCATTAGTTATTTTTGTGTTAGTTTATAATACTTCTTTAATATTTGCTCTCGCATCTCTTTGAGAACTCTTAGTCTTTTAGGACTTTGGCTTCCATTCATCTCTTTTGAAATACCCTCCTTGATTCTCTCAAGTTTTGATTTGTACTTCTCTAGTGTTATATGAATGACTGCATCTCTCCAACCTTTATCAAGAAACAAGTCATATAAATATTTCTCAATCTCAACATAATAATGTATGCTTTTTTGTGGGTCATATATTATTATCTCTTCGGTCAGGTCATCTCTGGAAATCTTCACCCCCAGATAGATATAGGCTTGGTATCCAGACCCATCTATATTTACACACCCATGGGTATGCTTAGCTTGGTCAAATACCTCCTGTAAATTATTACACTTCAACCCTTTTAATTTTATCAACGATTGCTTGAAGGTCTTTATCAGACTCAAGTTTCTTACTGAATGATTCTACTGACCTAGATATATTAGCTTGGTCTTCATGGAATCCTTGGTTGTTTGTGTATGTACTGATTTCTGTTAGCTTCATATTGCTATTGTTGTAACAAAGGTAGTACAGGAGTTGTCTTCCATCGACCACTCCTGTCTCCTTTGACTTAACAAACAAATCAGAACTCTCTATCCCCATGTGGGAACAGATGTTATTTAAATATTGTTGATAGATATATTCTTTCATTGTATTTTTTTAAGATTAGTTATTATTTTTTTCAATCGTTGGTCTTGGTCATAAGACATGTTACCACTACTCGATTGTAATATTTCTAAATCTACTAAAGTATCTTTAATTAGATTCACTATAGTTTCAATTCTTAACTCTTCAAATGTTTTTTCTTGTGGCATAATTAAAAGTTAAGGAGTTGTAGTCTTCGTTTATATTTGGAAGCTAAAGAATATTTTCTCTTTGCTTCTTTAAGTAAATATAAATCACCTTGAGATATTTTGCAAATCACATAAGGTTTTTGTCTTGAATCTCTGACCTTCTGGATGTCATCTCCATTACTTACAGAGATAAGTAATCTGACTGCTTCATTTCTAAGCTGAAGCATATTGCTATATACATAATCTTTATGTAACCTCTTCCTTCTGTATCTTCGGAAGGCTGGTATTGAAAGTAAAAATTGCATCATAATAGTTAGTTGTTTTAGTTTGACAATCTGAACAAATGTAAGTCAAGCTTGTGTATTCACCATGGTAATCATCGTGAAGAACTTCTAAGTTCTGGCTATCGCATTTGCTACAGGTTAAAATCATGTGACAAAGATAATACAAAGATTTGACTTATGCAAGTCAAAAGAAAAAAAATGTCCCCCTCACTAAGATAATAATCTATTGTTGATATTGGGAGACAAATCTTTTACTCTTCTAAATAAAAATCGCAATGCTCTTTGCAATCACTACAGATGCCATAAGCTGCATCAACCCATGGCATCGCATCACAACATTCTGAAATCATAAGCTAGGTTTTTTAGTTATAGCTTTTAACATCTCTTGCATTGCAAAGTTCTGCATAGCAAAGAGATTATCTACTGGTCTTTGAGACCTCACAGGCGTGTTAATTAATTTAACACCCAGTCCTACCTTCTTGTCAGTGACAGGACAGGTAGAGTGAAGACCGACATCGATAGCCTCGTTGTCAATCTCCTCTAGCATTTTTAAAATCTGTTTACTTGTTAGTTGCATTTTAATTCCCTCCTTTAATTTTCCAGTCAGCACTTTTAAATTCTTCAGAGTATCCACTATTATAAAAAATGTCCACTAAGATTTTATGTATTTCTACTCCTGATTTGTCAGAAGTACAAGTAATATTTATTTGTTTCATTAGTTAGTAATTTATTTGTTAAACATTTCTTGTATCAGCTCGGCATAGTAGTGCGACATAAACCTGAAGTTGTTTGTCGTAATCGAAGGGTCTGACTTTCTCCTGATACTCATATCTGGAATGACATACCTTCTAATCCTTTTGGGTTTAATAATGCCTTTGTGACAACAATTCCCTAGGAACTTCAGACTATCATCGTAGTGATGCTTATACTCTTCCAAGCTATCTCTAAAATACTTAGTCCTTGCTTCCATGTCTAGACCTTGAAGCTCGGAGTATGAATCTTTATACTTCTCGCTTCTTGTCGCCTGTTCTAAGAAGTCTTCATCTGGGTAGAGTCTCAATGTATCCACCTCGACTTCAAAGACAACAGGTTCACCACCATTGTGGTTGATGCTATGCTCAGCAAAGTAAAGAGGGTAAGCACTGGTCAGATAAATCATATCTGGTCGAGATGCACACTCCCACTCTGAGTCATTGTTGTATCTAGGGACTAGTCCAGACTCCAGAATCTTATCCAGATGAACCGAGCTAGTGCCATGATATAAAGTTAGTTTCATAGTTCTGTGTTTGTAAAACTTTTGTAAAGGTATGGAACTGAAATGACAATTCCAAATCTTTGTGGGATGGGCAGAATCGAACTGCCCTCGCACCATGCATCCCTATGCCTCGACTCCTTCAAGCCTTTCTAAGAGATGAGCATTTTCACTCTTGTAGGCTTCTTGGAGTTTCTCTAGGAGTTGGTCTCCGACTCTTTCGATATAGTATCTATTGGCGGCCGACCTACCCCCATCGTAGTAAGCTTCAACTTCCTCTTGGTAGTTATACTTTAGGCTCTTGCTTTCCGGCAACTTTAAATACTTGTCGATGGTATCAACCACTTCTTCGTCAGTATCATCCCTCCAGTAATACTCCCAAGAATAATCTCCGTAAAGTTCATTAGGTACTTCTCTTCTATCATACTTATTTGTGCCACCATTGTTGTACAAATCGTAGTAGATATTAGAGTACACTCTGAAACATTCAAGCAAAGGTTTAAATGATTGCTTAGGCTCAAGAGAGTAAGGAAGATGTTTTATTACCGCATCTCTAATAGGCACTAGCTTTTCAACCTTATCAGCAAACTTTTGATACTTTCCATTGTTAGCCCAATAAGAGCCATCAGATAGTTTAAATGAATTTGCTAAATGGTTTTCATAATTGGCCCACCACTCGGTTGGGTTTTGTGATAATACATAGCTAGCATAATCAGATATAGTAATTTTATCGGGTCTATGTTCTTGGACTTTATTGAGTGACCTCAACCACTCGTGAAGCAGTTGATACTCGTTAGTGTTTAATTTGTGTTGTTTATTTTCTGTATTCATAATTTTTAATTTAGTTAGTAAAATGTTTGTATAATGTTTGTAAAGCTACAAAGAATATTTGACAATTCCTAAAGCCCTGTAAACATTGAGACTAAGGAGGGAGTCGAACCCTCCCCTGCTCCAAGCTAGTCTAAAGTGATGAACCTTTTATCACCCTCTTCAATCATCTCATTCATGAGTACATTGTTGCAGTGTTTGACTGCTTTGAGGATTACCTCATGCAGACCATTAACACCTAAGCACCCTTCGTTGAAGTTGTCTAGAAATCCTCCTTTTTTATCTGAAAATTCAGACTCAAATTCAGCATCCCATATTAACACTTCCTTCCAACATGCTCCTCCTCCCCTACCTACATCAGAGATTGATAATTCAAACCTGTCTCCGATAGAGAATTTTAAGCAGTTAACTTTATCTTTAAAATCGTTTTTCATAATTTGTTTATTTAGTTACTATTTATTTATTGACATTTAAGTCGTGAATAGGGGAGGAATCGAACCTCCCCAAGCACCATGCTATCCTTGGATGAACTCCACTACCTTGGTAGCTTGTTGCATCGCATTAACACACTCTCTGGACTTGTCTCTAAGGTGTTTGCACCATCCCTTGATATAAGCCTGTGAATTGAAGGTCGAGTCTTGAGGTTCAAGTCCCAATATCCCTACAAGGTACATAGCTGATATCTCAGCGACTAACTCCTCCTTGGAGTAGGTATTGTCACCCCAGTGTGCAACATCCATTAGAGTGGCTCTTTTGAGCCTAGTCTCATGACCAGTTGAATGAGCCATCTCATGAAACAAAGTCTTGTAGTATGAGTCCGAGTCACAGAAGGTCTCCAGTGATGGCATCTCAATGTGGTCTCTGGATGGACTATAAGATGCACTCCTACCAAATGGATTGATAGTGATTGACTCTCTCTCTAAGTATCCTGTTGACAGGTTCTTAGCCATCTCATTAGTCTGGTCTTCAGTTGGCTCAAACTCCTCCACTGGTAGTGGCTCTAAGCCTTCAGTCTGGGCGATATTAAATACTTTGAAGTATCTAATCGCAAAGGTCTTTCTCCAGTCTTTAAGGTCACCTGTAGGAGTATCTGAATACTCTCCTGTTTTAGTGTTCTGGTAAGAAACTTTGTAGAAGTAAACATCAGTAGACTTTGAGCCAGTCTTGACCTGTCCACCTTTAGCTTGAGCCTGTTTGTAGGTCATCCACTGGTTATACTCATACTCCTTATCGACCATCTCAAAGTTGAGCATGAAGATGTTAAAGCCTTTGTAAAACTTCCCAGTTGAGTAGTTCATCGGCTGATTAGCCTGTCCAGACTTCCATGGTCTGAACCAGTTCAAGCCTTCTTTCTCCAAGCCCTCTAGGACTTGGTCATTGATTTTATCGTATATGTTTTTCATGATTTGTTATTATTAGTTATACATTCACACCCATCAAGGACTTGAAAAAATCCTTCTGGTGTTGTTGTCGTTGCTACTGGTTTGTCGCAGTATGCACAATTAAATTCAAAGTTCATAATTTGTTAGTTTTTAAGTTAAACAACCTCCAGTCCGAAGACTGGAACGCACTAAGCCTAATGCCTCTTTAACCTCGCTTAGCCGAGGAACTTGCTGAATGAATTGTCTACAATTTTCTGGATTTCCTTTTCTGTCTGGCAACCTGAATCTTTGTAAATTTTTGTAATAACTTCCTCAAGTATCTTCTTATCAAATCTTCCTTTTTTATAATCATCTGCTAATTTTAATATTACTTCGATTATTTCCTTTGACTCATTAAATGTAATTTTTCTCATAATTTGTGTGTTTTAATTTGTTATTTAAAATCCAAAGGTAATCTTTTATTTTGTAATTCCAAATTTATTTTTTTGTAATACTATATTTTATACACTATTAATTTAGTAAAGTGAATTGTGAGGTCGCATTAACACTGGTAGTCAAAAAGTTATCAACATTCTTTCCTTTCTTTTTATTGAGGAGGGATTTAATTCTTTGAGATATTAAAGGGAAGGTCTACCTTTGTTGGACAAACAAAACTTCTGGAAAGTTTCCCTAGTTTTTCTGGAGGGAAGGTCAATGATACCAAGGGTTGACAGGGGAAAAAGCCAAAAAAGTTGGAGGAAATAAAATGAATTGAAAACTGGTCGAAAAAAAAAATCGACTTTGCTTTTGGGGGTATGCAACGTGAGATGGTAGAGAACCCAAACACTCTAGATAACTAATGTAATTTTTTTGTACCTTTGTATATGCCGTGGGATATAGAAATTCACAATCGTATACGCATCGGATTTGCAATAGGCTTTCAATACTATGCAGAGGACGAGCAACATGATTGGTCCGAGGTGACAGTTTTTCTAGGACTCATAAGCATAGTAATAAAATATTAATTATGAAAGATAATTTTGTAGATGGTCTATACGTCAAGGATGGTAGACTTATTAATGACCGACCTGATGGAATGATGGGAATTGAAAAAGCTGCAAAGCTTAGAAAGATGGTTAAGGCTCAAAGAAATAGTGAGCAGATTGCTGAAGGTATTCAGCGAGCTAAGATGCTCGAAAAGTTTATGAATTAATCATATTAGTTCATATTTGTTAGTTAGTTAGTGTTTAGGGAAGCTACCTTCAGGGGTAGCTTTTTCTATTTTTAAAGAAATATTAATTAGAAATAATTTAGAATAATTCTAAATAGATATGAATTATGACGAAGTTCGTCATATCCATGACGAAAATAATCAAAGTCGTCATGCTTTAACTTATTGATTATTAATACTTTACTTTTTTTTATGACGAAATGACGAAAAGAGAAGGGGTCGTATATAAGAAAAAAAATAAAATATAAAATTTATATAGAGAGATATAGGAGAAAATTTTCGTCATAGTGTCATTGGATAAAAAACTTTTTATATATTTGAGTAATTAAATCAAATCGAATGGAAACTACTGGAGGGTACTCACCGAAAGACTTGCACTTTTCTAAAGAGGCTAGGTCTAAACTAATCAAAGGAATAACGAAAATGTCTAAGGCTGTAAAGTCTACGCTTGGGCCTATGGGTAATACTGTTCTAATAGAGTCAGCTAGTCATACCCATGGGATAACTGTGACTAAGGATGGGGTTACTGTAGCTAAGTCCATACAACTATTAGACCCGGTAGAGAACCTAGCGGTTCAGATGATGAGAGAGGCAGCGTCTCGTACTGCAGCTAATGCAGGGGATGGAACGACTACGGCTATTGTTCTGACAGAAGCATTAGTTCGCACAGGTATAGAGGAGCTTGAAGATGCAGACAATAAAACCCAGGTCCTACGTGATATGGTTTCTTTGACCGAGGATGTAGTGAGCAATCTAAAGAAGCGCTCACGCAAAGTGTCCGATAAAAAATTACTAGATGTGGCAACCATATCTGCAAACAATGACACCCATGTAGGGAAGATAATAGCAGACACATACACATCTATAGGAAAAAACGGGATAGTAACGGTGGAGAAAGCTCAAGGGTCTGAGACCGGCTTTGAAACCACAAACGGATTGAAGATAGACAGAGGGTACTCATCGCCTCTGTTTATCAACAATCAAAAAAAGGATGAGTGTATCATGGAGGATGTACATGTCCTTGTATCTGATGCAGAGATAAACAACATACTTGTCATTGAGAATATATTAAAACCAATTATCAATGAAGGAAAAAAATTATTAATAGTAGCGCCTTGTTCACAACAAGTCATAAACACCCTAGCGGCGAATGTGATGAAGAACAGCTTGAAGCTTTGTGCCATAATTCCACCCTCCTTTGGCTATAAGCAACATGAACTGATGCAAGACATAGCTCTGTCAGTAGGGGCTACTTATTTTTCAGAAAAAACTGGAGACGATATGAGCATTATGTCCTTTGAAGACCTGGGTCGTGCAAAGAAGATAATCGTAGGGAAAGACTCTAGTATAATAATCAAAGATGATTCTCATGTGGATGAGAAGCTAATCGATAAGAGGGTAGCACAGCTCTGGGAAGCCCATTCCGTAACAGTTAAGAAGATGGACAAGGAGTTTATCCTCTCTCGTATAGCATCCCTCACAGGTGGGGTTGGTGTTATTTACGTAGGTGGGAACACAGACCTAGAGCAAAAGGAACTGTTCGATAGAGTTGATGACGCAGTGTGCGCAGTCCGTAGTGCCCTAGAGGAAGGCATACTCCCTGGGGCAGGACTGGCTCTGTATCAAGAGGGTTTATTACTAAAAGGGTCAAAAAGTAGCTCAAAAAAAATCGCCAAGGCGATTTTGGGGGGGGCGCTGCTAGAGCCGCTTAAGCAGATACAAGAGAACGCAGGGATACAGAACAGTAGAGTGTATAACGAGAAGAACATAGGTCTGGATGTGAAGAGCGGGAAAGAAGGTGACCTAATAGAGCTTGGAATTATAGACCCCATGAAGGTAACAAAGCAGGCACTACAAAACGCTGTAAGTGTTGCGGTGACCATACTATCTACTAATGCGATTGTAACAATGGCGAGAACTTATGAGGCTAGTTAAGTTTACACTTATTTGGATAAGCCAAAACTTAGCCATACCTTTTTGGATTGTAGGGCATGTGCATTTATCGATACATTCGTTTCATGACTTGGTGGAGATAGCCTCTTCAGTAGGAATGAATTTACTTGTAGCGATTGGGTTTGTGCTTGATTATAAAAATAGCAAATGAAAAAAATTTTGGATTACATCATACTTTTTCTATTGATACTTTTGTTTTTTATGGCAGCTTCTTGTACTAAAGATGACGATAGATGTATTACATACAAAGTAGACCAATATCAGAAGGAAGATATAATGTGCGTTGATGGAATCTGTGAAGTAACATACATAACTGAAATATTTTGTTCGTATTATGAAACCGATAGGTAAGAATATAATTATTAAAACGATTGATGAAGAGATTAAAACTTCATCAGGACTTCTTCTAAGTTCAGAAGATGCCAACCAGCTAAGATACAAAAAAGGAGTGATAATAAAATCAGGTACAGAAGTAGCTGTTTTAGATGAGGGTGACTTTATTTTTTATGACAAGCGCTCAGGATACTCTATGATAATAAACGATGAACCTTTCACAATTATTCAGGAGAAAGACGTCGTTGTTGTCTTATAGAAGCGTTCATCTCTATAATCATCTTCTTGTAAACCTTGTCTGAAAATTTTACATTCTTTGCAAAGATAGGGTTGTTGCTCATGTCTGTAGGTATTTCTTCCCCACTAAGCTTCTTATAGATACCGCTAATGACTCTTTGAGTTTTAAACGTGAGGCCATACAGTGTCTTGAATTTTTTTCGCCTACGGCGAAATACTTCTATCCAACCATCTCTAAGCAGTCTATCAAATCTATCTTCGTCCCATGAGAGTAGGTTGTCAAACTCTTCAAACTTTTCTTTTGAGAATATATCTTCACTGTAAAGAAATAAAAGCATATCTAAATCGCCGGTAGTCAGACCATACTTTTGTTTGATAAAATAGCGTATGACTCGCCAGTACTTTAGGCAGTCATTAACTTTTAATTTCATTATATTAGATTTCTTATCTTTGTAAAAATAACAATATTATGCCAAAAGGAATAAGACCTAGTAAGAAAAATAATTCCAAGTCAGTAGGAATCCGTAAAATGGACAATTACGACTCAGTGGGATTTCGTAACTCAGCAATCAAAAGAATAAATTCAACACCAGGGGATGTAGAGATTTACAACCCTTCGACAGGTAAATCTAAAATGGTATACGCACCAAAGGGTTCGAGAGAAGAAAAAATTCTTCACGCTACTATGAGAACAAAAAATCACATGAATAAAAAATAATGGAGAAGAGTTCTTTAGATAAAAACAAATACAATTACACGTGTCCAAAGGGTAACACGAAAGACTACCCTAATATGTTAATTTATAAAAAAACAAATTATGCCAACAGTAGGAAGTAAAAAGTTTAGTTACACAAAAAAAGGAAAAGCAGCTGCAAAAAAGCATGCAAAAAAAACTGGTAAAAAAGTTAAGTCTAAGTATTAATGGCTAAGAAAAAAACAGGTCGTAAAAACAAAATCTGTCCAGCAGGTATCGCTTGGGCAAAGAGAACGTTCGATACGTATCCGTCTGCCTATGCAAACATGGCAGCTAGTAAATATTGTAAAGACCCTAACTACGCAAAAAAAAGTAAGAAATGAGTAAGATGAATAAAAAGTACCGTAAAGGTAAAAAAACAAAGTTCGG
>Ga0222716_10000124_pt1 | contig 60533 bp, 88 predicted proteins | sample C33_13DmetaG_FD_165044 | JGI IMG/M metagenome (GOLD analysis project Ga0222716, IMG submission 165044) | Estuarine water microbial communities from San Francisco Bay, California, United States - C33_13D | ecosystem: Environmental > Aquatic > Marine > Unclassified | place: USA: California... | reverse complement strand
ACCCGTTGTGGTACGTGGTGAGGAAGACAAAGGTGTTCGTCTTTGGGGCTTTAGTAAGACCGTTTACAAAGCACTTCTATCGCTTGCCGAAGACGAAGACATCGGAGACTACACAGACGTAGTAAACGGTTTCGATATGGTAGTTGAAGTTACGGAAGGTAATCCCTACCCAGTAACTACAGTTCGTATTAAACCTAAGATGACAGAGCTGCATAGTGATAATAATTTGGTAGAGACATGGCTTAAAGAACAGCCAGAACCTAAAACATCGTTCTCCCAGTACGATTACGACTTTATCAAAAGACAGCTTCATAACTACGTAAACGGTACCTCGGACGAAGAAGAGACAACCCCGGCTCCTCAAGCTACTGAATCTACATCTTCGGATGCAGAGGATAAGAACTTTAGAGAGACTGGAAAGTTTTCTTGGGAGAAAAAAGAAAGCACTGACTTCTCTCTTGAGAATAAGTCTGCAGTAAAGTCCGACCCTGTCTCTAAATTCGATGAACTCTTTAACGATTAATGGCTAAATCAAAAACTAAAGCTAAGGCTGAAGATATCGTCAAGGGTAACTTCAATCTTGGCGCATTCAAGAAAAAGAAAGGTTTTGCCAGTACGTCTGTAAAGTTCAAAGATCAAGGATGGATTCCTCTATCGGAAGCATTCCAGGAGATCACATCTATTCCAGGCATTCCTACAGGCCATATCACACTCCTTCGGGGGCATAGTGATACCGGAAAGACTACAGCACTCATCGAAGCAGCTGTAAGCACCCAGAAGATGGGCATTCTACCGGTCTTCATCATCACAGAGATGAAATGGTCTTGGGAACATGCCCGGGAGATGGGTCTCCAGTTCGAAGAGGTTAGAGGCGATAGTGGTGAAATAGAAGACTATCAAGGATTCTTCTTATACGCAGATCGTGGTTCTCTGAATACGATTGAAGATGTAGCAGTATTCATTGCCGATCTTATCGATGAGCAGAACAAAGGCAATCTACCTTACGATCTATGTTTCTTCTGGGATAGTATTGGCTCGGTGCCGTGTGAGCTATCCGTTCGTTCTAACAAGAACAATAACGAATGGAACGCAGGTGCTATGTCTACCCAGTTTGGCAATAACCTTAATCAGAAGATTCTACTATCGAGAAAGGCTTCTTCTAAGTATACCAATACTCTTGTTGCGATCAACAAAGTTTGGACTATGAAGCCTGAATCTCCTATGGGACAGCCCAAGATTCTCAATAAGGGAGGTATGTCTATGTGGTATGATGCCACTTTAGTAGTAACCTTCGGTAATATTACCAATCCGGGTACGTCTAAGATCAAGGCTATCAAGAACGGAAAGCAGGTAGAGTTTGCAAAACGTACGAATATTCAGGTAGAAAAGAACCATATCAGCGGTGTGACTACCAGAGGACGTATCGTTATGACAACTCACGGGTTTATTCCGGACGATAAGAAAGCTATTGATAAGTACAAGGACCAACATAAGGATACGTGGCTATCGCTACTAGGCTCAGTCGATTTTGATCTCATTGAGGAAGGGGACTTAGAGGAAGATTTTAGAGATATAGGACTGACCAATGGCGAGTAAGTACGATAACATCCTAAACAAAATAGAGGAGCGTCCTCCTAGAGGAGAGAATGATCATCTCTTGATCATCGACTCGATGAATACACTCATCCGTAGCTTTTCTATACTTAAGACCATGACTCCGCAGGGCCACCATATCGGTGGCCTTGTGGGGTTCCTTAGGTCGTTAGGCTACCTTGTACGTACGTTCGATCCTACAAAAGTAATCTGCGTATTCGACGGACTGGGCGGAAGTATGAACCGGAAAAATATAAATCCGGAATACAAAGCACAGCGAGAACATACTAAGATTACAAACTGGGGCCTGTTCGATACCAAAAAAGAAGAAAGCGAATCGATTACAGCCCAGCTCAACCGCCTAATAGATTATCTAGAATGTCTTCCAGTCCATATGATAATGATGGACAAATTAGAAGCAGATGATATTATTTCTGTTATAGCGATCAATGCATCGAGATACGGAAAAAAATCAACTATCGTTTCTTCGGATAAAGACTTTCTACAGATAATCGACCCTAACATCGAAGTTTATGCTCCGGTTAAGAAGAAAGTTTTTACTAGAGATAATATTGAAGAAGAGCTTAAGATGCCCCCTTCGAATTATCTTATAGCAAAAGCACTTCTTGGGGATAACTCAGATAACCTGGCAGGCGTAAAAGGTCTAGGAATTAAAACTCTCCTCAAAGAGTTTCCTTTGATCGTAGAACAACCTGGAATCACTTTAGACTATATCTACGATGTTTGCGAAGAGAACATTGAAGGTAAAAAGATCTTTGCTAAAATTATCTACGATTGGGATAAAGTAAAAACCAACTATGAGTTGATGAATATTCAGGAGTCGACGTTGGACGATAGGGAATTAGACATTATATTAGATGTATTGAAAGAGCCTGCACCGAGACTACAGACAGGTACTTTCTTACATTATTTAGATAACGATAAAATTGAAGGCATAACCAAGAATACGGAAGCTTGGTTAGAGACCTTCCGACCATTAACAGGTTTTAGAGCAAGAGAGTTATAAATGACCCTACAGAAATTAAGACAGTGACTATATATTAGTAAAAATATGGTCATTTACATAACAACTAACCTAGTAAACGGAAAAAAGTATTTAGGAAAAGATAGCAAAAATAGAGAATCGTATTTGGGTTCTGGAAAATATTTGAAAGCGGCAATAAAAAAATACGGTAAGAATAACTTTGAAAAGGAAATTATCGAATACTGCTCTAATCTTGACGAACTTAATAATCGAGAGGTATTTTGGTTAAAAAAACTACAATGCAAATCAGATGATAATTTCTATAATATTATCGACACTATTACTCCATGCAGACAGGGAAAGCCGCTATCAAAAGAGCATCGAGATAAAATAAGACGTAGTTCTATAGGTAAGAAACATACACAACAAACTCGCGAACTTCTCTCGGACATACAGAAAGAACGGCTTTCAAAAAAAGACTGCTCTCATTCGGAACTTACTAAGATTAAGATCTCAAGTGCCTTGAAAGGTAAATCTTTTTCCGACACCCACAAAAAGGCTCTATCAGCGGTCAGAAAAGGAGTACCACGTACCTATAATCGAAAGGCTATTGAAAAACTTGATAAGACTACAGGACAGGTACTTAAACGTTATGAGATGATTATTGACACTAGGAACGATGGTTATAATCCACATGCTATTCAAGCAGTACTTTCCGGAAAGTGTAAAACATCTGGGGGATTTGGTTGGAGATACGCAATATAAGGTTTTAAATTAAAAGTTATGAACAAAGGATAAATAAATGGCAGCTCTGCAAAAATTAACGCAGTACGGAAAAGGTTTTCAGATAAAAGTATTAGGTGCTCTTCTTACGGACAAAGGCTTTTTGCTCAACGTAAGAGATGTACTCAGACCAGATTATTTCGATTCCGATTCACATAAATGGATTATTGAGCAGGTAAACGCCTACTTTGATAAATACCATACTACGATCACCATGGACGTTCTCAAGGTAGAACTTCAAAAGATCGAAAACGAGGTACTTCAAGTAGCCGTCAAAGAAGAGTTACGCAACTCCTACCAAGCATCTCAGGATGATCTAGAGTATGTTGAAGAAGAGTTTACTACCTTCTGCAAGAATCAGGAACTTAAGCAAGCTCTTTTGGAGAGTGCCGAGCTTCTCAATGCAGGAGATTACGATTCTATCCGGTCCCGTATTGAATCTGCTATGAAAGCCGGTATGGATAAAAATATCGGCCACGAATATAATAAAGATATTGAGTCTCGATATAGAGTGGACTACCGTCCAGCTGTACCGTCTCCTTGGCCTTTGGTCAATAAAGCAACCCAAGGTGGTTGGGGACCTGGAGACCTCATTATTATGTTCGGTAACCCAGGCGCAGGCAAGTCCTGGCTCATGGTTGCAGCAGCAGCTCATGCGGTCAAGCTAGGGTTCAAGGTGAACTACTATACTCTAGAGCTAGGAGAAGACTACGTTGGAAAGCGCTTTGACTGCTACTTTACCGGACATAGTATTGATATTGTGAATAAACATCGAGATGAAGTTCATTATCAGGTAGACAATCTTAAAGGTAGCTTGATCGTAAAAGAGTATGCTCCTAAATCTGCAGGTATCAGCACTATCAAGGCTCACGTTCAAAAATGTGTTGACATGGAACATAAGCCAGATATGATTATTATCGACTATGTAGATTACCTGAGAGCTCCTTCTAAAAATAGAAAGTTTTCCGAACGCAAGGATGAGATCGATGATGTGTTTATCGCAACTAAAGGTCTCGCCAAAGAATTAAAAATACCAGTCCTAACACCTTCCCAGGTTAACCGTATGGGTGCTAAGGACGATGTGATCGAGGGCGACAAGGCGGCAGGATCATACGATAAGATGATGGTTGCTGATATCTGTCTATCTCTTTCAAGAAAGAAAGAAGACAAGGTTCTGGGAACAGGCCGCATGCATGTTATGAAAAATCGATACGGCATGGACGGTATGACATACGACCTTGAGATGGATACAAACAATGGGCATATTAACCTTCTAGGTGAGATGGATATGGATAATCTCTTGAATAAAGAGGAAAAACCATACCAGGAAGTAGCACGAAAATTTTTCTCTCTAGAACAGGCTCAAGGTTAGATATATATTCTATTTATTAAACCCAATCAAGCATTTGCAACCTTAATAATACTATACTAAATGGAAATTAGCAGCCAGATCTTATCGGACATCACAGTCTACATGAAGTACGCAAAGTACAACCCATACCTGCAGCGCAGAGAAGACTGGAATGAACTTGTTACGCGAAATAAAGAAATGCACCAAAATACTCATCCACAGCTCAAGGATGAGATCGAAGAAGTATACAAGTTTGTATACGATAAGAAAGTGCTACCCTCAATGAGATCTCTTCAGTTTGGCGGCAAGCCGATTGAAATTTCTCCGAACAGAGTATATAATTGTGCGTATGCACCCATCGATCATATTGATGTATTTCCTGAGATTATGTTTTTGCTTCTTGGCGGAACAGGAGTAGGGTACTCCGTCCAGAAGCATCATGTAGAGCAGCTACCAGTAATCAGAAAGCCTCTAGACAGGACTAGACGCTTCTTGATCGGAGATTCTATCGAAGGCTGGGCCGATGCAATCAAAGTATTGTTCCGTGCTTACTTTGAAGGCAAGTCGACTCCCCTCTTTGACTTCTCTGATATTCGCCCAAAAGGTGCGATTCTGGTAACAAGCGGCGGAAAAGCCCCCGGTCCACAGCCCCTCAAAGACTGTATCCACAATATAAAAAGTGTACTGGATGCTAAAGAGGTAGGAGATAAACTAACAACCCTAGAGGTACACGATATCGTCTGCTACATTGCGGACGCAGTCTTAGCCGGAGGGATCCGCCGCGCTGCTCTCATTTCTTTATTCTCCATCGATGATGAAGATATGCTCACCTGCAAGTTTGGAAACTGGTGGGAGACAAACGCTCAGAGAGGAAGATCAAATAACTCCGCTGTTATCCTTCGTCATAAGATCACTCACGAAAGATTCTTAGAGATTTGGGAGAAAGTTAAAAATAGTGGTTCGGGAGAACCCGGTCTCTACTTCTCATACGATAAAGATTGGGGTACAAACCCATGCTGTGAGATCGGACTTCGCCCTTACCAGTTTTGTAACCTAACAGAGATCAATGCTTCTACAGTCGTTGATCAGGAAGATCTAAATGCAAGAGCAAGAGCTGCAGCATTCATCGGAACACTTCAGGCTACCTATACAGACTTCCACTACCTGAGAAACATTTGGAAGAGAACTACAGAAAAGGATGCTCTCATCGGAGTAGGTATGACCGGTATTGGTTCAAATAAATGTGCCGATCTTGACCTTACAGAAGCAGCCGAGCATGTAAAAGAAGAGAATCAGAGAATTGCAGAGATTGTAGAGATTAATCCTGCAGCACGTACTACTACGGTTAAGCCGTCCGGTACATCTAGCCTTGTTCTCGGTAGCTCCTCAGGTATTCATGCATGGCATAACGACTACTACATCCGTAGAATTAGAGTTGGAAAGAACGAATCGATCTACCAGTACCTGGCCGATAACCATCCGGAGCTTGTAGAAGATGAATTCTTCCGCCCGCACGATCAGGCCGTTATTTCTATTCCGCAGAAAGCACCAGAGGGTTCCATTCTTCGTACAGAAGAAGTCGTAGACTTCCTCGAAAGAGTTAAGAGATGGAATACAGAGTGGGTCCGTCCCGGACACATCGACGGTCAAAATACCCATAATGTTTCTGCAACCATTTCGGTTAAAGATGACGAATGGGATTTGGTCGGAAAATGGATTTGGGAGAACAGAGAAACCTTCAACGGACTCTCAGTACTTCCCTATCACGGTGGAACTTACAAACAGGCTCCATTCGAAGATACGGATAAAGAAACATACGATGAGCTAATTACACATCTCAAGGCTGTAGATCTAACCAAGATCGTCGAACTTACAGACAATACAGATTTGTCTGGAGAGCTTGCCTGTGCAGCCGATGGATGTGAAGTAGTTTAATAGGTACTTCTTTTTTATATGACTAAGAACACAACTATAGTCACTTGTTTGTATAACTGTTCTCCCTATTCTAGGATTGGAGGAAGAGGTTACAGTTGGGACCACTATCTGGCACCGTTTACCAACCTACTCTTTTTAAATTCTAATATTGTTGTATTTACGGAGAAACATACAGGTGAACAACTTCAAGAATATTTTAAGATACATGATTTTACAAATTATAAAATAATCATACACGATCTTAACACATATAGGCATTCTAATAGTATTTACAACCTTAAAGAAAAACAAGGCATTATAGATAAGAAAGGTTTAATAGAAGGTGTACCGTATATACGTAACGACAGGAACCATCATATCTGTCTTTCTAAGACACAGTTTTTAGACCGTACTATTAAAGAAGGGCTTTTTGACACAGAGTACTTCTACTGGGTAGATGGGGGACTATTTCATCACGGACTTATTCCATATAGTCTTGGAGGAATGGAACTCCATACTAAACCAGATGAGACCAGATTATGGCCACAGAATAAAAGCTCTATCAGTAACCCTGATTTCTTTCCTAAACTTTTAAAAAAAACTTCTAAAGATTTAACATTTCTAGGATTAGATGGCTGGTACCATCGCCCAGCGGAGCTGACGAATTTTTTCGATAAGGAAAAGGTAACTCATATTGTTGGAGGATTGTTCGGTGGTAGGAAAAAAACTGTAGTTGAATTTTGTGAAAAAGTTAATAAAGTTGTAGATTGCCTATTTGATGAAGATGTCTTATCTTTAGAAGAAGAAGTACTTTCTGGAGTGTTTGTGGATAATTTCTCTGATCAGGGATATCTACCTTTCAATTACTGGAGTCACGATGAGCCTGATGAACCTAACCATCTTGGAGCACCCCCAGGTAGCGATTCATTCTATAAACTGTTTTTATGAGTAAAATATTTGTACAGATTGCCAGTTATAGAGACCCTGAACTCAGGCCAACTCTAAAAGATCTGTTTGAGAAAGCAGATAAACCTGACAATCTTAAAGTTTGCGTGGCCTGGCAGCACTCTTCTGACGACAAATGGGATACGTTAGATGAATATGTTAATGATGAAAGAGTGATTATTTTAGATATTCCCTACTCTGAATCAGAGGGTGCCTGCTGGGCCCGCAATTTAATTCAACAGCAGTACAGAGGTCAGAAATACACTCTACAGCTGGATTCTCACCATAGATTTATCCAAGGTTGGGATACTGAATTAATTAATATGTACGAAGGTCTACGAAAAGATGGTGTTGAAAAACCACTTCTTACTGCCTATATCCCTTCTTACGATCCTAAAAATGACCCTCTAGGAAGATCCGAACATCCTTGGAAGATGCATTTCGATAGATTTACCCCAGAAGGGGTAGTATTTTTCAGACCTGGCACTATTGAAGAGTGGGACGAAATAGATAAGCCTGTTCCTGGGAGATTTTACTCAGCTCATTTTACGTTTACATCCGGAACTCATTGCAGAGAAGTGCCTCATGATCCTGAATACTACTTCCACGGCGAGGAAATTTCTCTAGCGCTTAGATCGTATACGCACGGATACGATATCTACCATCCACATAAGATTATTGCCTGGCATGAATACACCAGAGAAGGTAGAACTAAGCACTGGGACGATAATGAATGGGTAGAAAAAAATAAAGCTACCCATAAAAAAATGAGAGAACTTTTAGGAGTTGATACAGGTACTCCTATTCCTCTAGAAAAGTATGGTCTCGGAACAGACCGAACTATACAGGATTACGAAAGATATGCTGGGATAAGATTCAAAGACCGAAGCGTCCAGCAACATACTCTTGAGTTCGAATATCCACCTAACCCTACGTTTGAAACAGAAGAGGAATACGATGCATCTTTCCTTAAGAGGTTTGCCCACTATTTAGATGTCCATAAAAGTATCTTTCCGGAGGATGACTATGATTTCTGGGCAGTCGTTTTCGAAAAAGAAGACGGCACACCCATATATCGAAAAGATGCTGATGAAAAAGAAATTAACAGATTACTTAAAAAATCTGGAGAGTTCGTCACAATTTACAGAGAGTTCATAGGTGAACTTCCTGACCGCTGGGTTGTGTGGCCTCATAGTAAATCTAAAGGGTGGGGCAAAAGAGAAGTTGTATCTATCAAAGTAAACGTCGATGAGTAAAGTTACACTGGTAACAGGTTTTTGGGATATTGGTAGAGGTGAGTTATCGAAAGATTGGGCACGCTCTCGTAACCAGTATTATAACCGTCTAAGTTCGCTTCTAGAGACAGATTGTAATTTTATTATATTTGGAGATGAGCACCTAAAGAGTTTTGTAGAAGAGAGAAGAGTACCCCACAATACTCAGTTCATACTCAGAAAACTCGACTGGTTTAAGGAATCTTTCTACGACCGAATTCAAAAAATTAGAACAGATCCTAAATGGTATAATCAAGCTTCCTGGCTTCCAGACTCAACCCAGGCACAACTGGATATGTACAATCCGGTTGTTATGTCGAAAATGTTTCTTCTTAACGATGCTAGAATTCTAGAAAAGTTCAACTCAGAGTACCTATTTTGGATTGACGCCGGTATAGCGAATACAGTGCATCCGGGGTATTTTACCCACGATAAAGTTCTTGAAAAAATACCAAGCATAGTCTCTAAGTTTTCCTTCATTTGTTTTCCGTACGAGGCTAATAAAGAGGTACATGGTTTTGAGTACGATAAGTTAAATGAGTATGCTGGAGCAACTGTCAAAAGAGTAGCCAGAGGAGGATTTTTTGGAGGCCCTAAAGACACGGTAGAGGAAATAAATAATCTCTACTATGGATATCTTAATAGATCTCTAAGTGAAGGATTAATGGGTACGGAGGAATCTATTTTCTCTATACTAGTTTATCGACATAGTTCGACGGTTGATTATTTTGATATAGACCAAAATGGCCTTTTATCTACTTTTTTTGAAAATGTAAAGAACGGGCTTGCAGTTGCTACCAAAGAGGGAATAAACAGAGGAGATTCAGACCACGAGATAGAGACTACTGGTAAAAGGTACGCAAAAAAGAGAAAAAGCCTTACCAACCTTAAAACAAGTACCTACATACTAACGTTCAACTTTCCCGAACAGCTAGAACATGTCTTAGAGTCGTTCGACAAAACTCCCGATTGGATCGAAAAATCCAATGTTTACGTGATAGATAATTCTAACGAAGTAGACGCTAAGAGAACTAATGAGAAGATATGCAAAACGAGAGGATTTACGTACCTTGGGCAGGAAAAGAATACGGGAATATGTGGAGGCAGGCAAATCGCCGCAGATCATTTCAACGAATCAGATGCTGATTATATGATCTTCTTTGAAGACGATATGACAGTAAACGGTATAGACCAAAGCGGGAAATTCTGCAGAATGGGATTCAGAATGTTTATCGAAGACCTATTCAGTAAGGCTCATACGATTATAGAAAAAGAAGGATTAGATTTTCTCAAATTGTCATTTACGGAACTTTTCTGGGATAATAACATCCAGACCAGTTGGTATAACGTACCTCAAAACATTAGAAGCCTGATATGGCCAGATTACGACAAGCTACCAGAAGCAGGCGCAGATCCAAACGCTCCTAGAACTAAGTTTGATCGGATAGAGAATTACGAAGGACTTGGATATGCAGTTGGAGAAGTATACTATTGTAACTGGCCTGTGATTGTGTCTAAGGAGGGTAACAGAAAAATGTTTATCGATACTAGATTCGATCATCCGTTTGAACAGACCTGGATGTCCCATATCTTTCAAGAAACGTTTAGAAAAAAGATTAAAGGAGGAGTACTACTAGCTTCGCCTATCAAACATGATAGAATACAGTACTACGAAGGACATGAAAGGAGAGAAAACTAATTAGTCGGAATATATACTCTATTTATAAGCTGATAGTTTCGCTTAAAGGTTTGCTAAAAAAGTTATAGCCTGTTACACTTAATAGACTATTAGCAAACGTGAAAAAATTTTTATCCCTTGTCCTACTGCTTACCCTAGGACCACTTGGAGCACTCGCTCAAACCTCAGGAAACGGCCAGAGTAAGCCATGGGTCGTTCTAACGGATGAATACGATACATCTCCGTTCAACGATACTACAAAAGTAGAAGTTTATTTTGACGGTTCGGCATACACCGGATACGTTACCTCGGTTCAGTTTAAGATTTCGTATGATGGAGATACTTTTGAAAACGTATACGAAGTTGAAAATCTTATAGGATCAAGCTATACAATTTCATACAACGACGATACCACAAACGATGAGGTCCTTGTCAGTGTAGTATATACAGGAGCTTCAACCACGACATCCTTCCCGGATACCTCTATCGTTCGTTTAAGATTCAAGAATATTCATAATAGCCTCCTGTACAGTAATGAAGCTAACATAACGGCTTTTTCTTTTGGTACCTACTCTCCTGTTGGGTCCAACGCCCAAGGAGCCGACATCTCAATTGGATCTACATCTCACGGCGGAGCTGTCAATATTCCTCATAGAAAGTATTACGGATACGTTAAAGATATTGCTACCGAAAAAGGTATTACAAACTTAGAATATCAGCTTTATAAAGGAAGTACGTATATTACTACAGTTTTAGGAGGTAATCCAACTAAGACAAACACTTCCGGATATTATGAGATGGTATACTATGAGTACTACTACGGTTACTTTGTAGACGGAACTACGGAGTTCTCTTTTATATTTAAGACAGAAGACATCGATTCTGATAATGCTCTCTCAACAACAGACTCATACAAACAGCTTCTATATGCAAACGGTAAAACAACGTACACGTCCACACAGCTTCTTGCCTCTGACGTTAACCACTCGCATACATCTACGATCGCCGATGCATATACAAACTATGCATATCATGCAAACAGGTTTACCAACTGGTCTACTCTAGGCCAGGGCGGATATAGAGATCTTATGATCGTAAAACCGGAAACAGTTAAATACGTCCTAGACTCAGACTCTACAACTACCACAGCTCTTGGGGTTGGACCTCTTGGATTCGAACCTCAGGGGACAAACTGGACATACGTTCTAGCCAATTACAACGGACAGAGCGATATGACGGAGGATTTCTACACAGTCATTCTCGGAGACGTTAACCAGACTTCTCTAGGAGGTTCGGTTCCAGGAGGAGGTAAGCGTTCTTCGAGCAACTCGATGTTTGCTAACGGGGATAGTATTACCGTATTTGTTCCTAATACAGAAGCTGCTCCCGGTGCAGTTGTCGAGGTACCAGTTTACTTTAATACCAAAGAGCAGAATATTAGCTCATTCGGATTAAGACTAGAGTACGACAAAGATATTCTAACTTTCCTGTCGGCGGACTCCCCCGTCTTATCTAACTCATGGATGCTTTATTTCAATCCTGGTGACGGATTTTTGGATTACGGCGGGATGGATGGTAGCGGCGGAAACTTCCCTATTATTACAAACGACGATTTAATTCTAATTAGATTATACTTTCAGGTACTTGCAGGAAATGACCAACAGTCTGCCCTAGAGTTCGGATCTAAGAACACAGCGGGAGATATTAACGGAGACGACATCCCGGTTTCTGCAAACGGAGCCGTCTTTATTGCAAATAATAATGCTTCAGGCGTGAATGCAGAAAGAGACGATACCCTTCCAGAGGGCATAAAAATTAGTAGTGTCTACCCGAACCCATTCAATCCAACTACTACGGTAGAGATTGAGGCTGGAAATACGGAATATGCTACAGTAAAGGTTTATGATATCATGGGTAGAGAAGTGAAAACTCTCTACGATAGTATTGTTATGGCCGGAAATGTCTACAGAATAAGATTAGACGCAGACAATCTTGTAAGCGGAACTTACTTTGTTAGACTGGTTGCCGGTTCAACAGTTAGCACACAACCAATTCACTTAATCAAATAGAAAAATGAGCGAAGAAGAAAACGGAGGAAGTGACCTCAAAAAAACCGTAATTGGGGTTCTTGCAACTGTTTTGACGGCAGCCGGCGGCGTAGTCGTTACGCAGTTTGAGAACCTTATTGGCGGCGGTGACGAACCTGCTCAAACCGAACAGGTAGTACAACAGCCCGTTATGCCAACAATCGTAATCGAAAATAATAATACTCAGACCCAGACAGCTCCACCTCCTCAGATTATTCGTGAGAGAGTAGTAGAGGTGCCTGCTAAAGAAGAAAAGAAGGAAGAGGTAGTTGAAGAACCAGCTCCACCTCCTTCGGCTAAAGATAGATTACTTGCACGTAGAAAAAAGAACTAAACCTATGAAAAAACTTATTTTACTCTTAATTCCGTTTCTATTAACAGGCTGTGCTTCTACAGTGCAGGTTGAAGATTATCAAGCAGATTACGAAAAACAGCAGTCGATCTATGATCTAGACTACAATACAGGAGAAAGAACACCGATTCAGGTGATGAACATTTCTGTAACAAAAGAGATCGTAGATCAGTACCCAGCTCTAGCTGAGAAGAGAGTCGGACTTGGACTTACAAACCGTATTCTTGAAAACTTCGAAGAGACTGGCTTCTTCAGATATACAGAAGAAAAAGAAGAAATCTTAAACAAGATGCTCGATCAATGGGATCTTTCGGATGCCGGAATCGGTGCTGCAGGTACCGAACTCAAAACCGGTGCTCTCGTACTTCCTAAATTCTTCGTATATGCTGAGCTTTATGAGTTCTCCACTTCTACAAACGAATCTGTAGAGAGATTAAGCTCTGAAGTTACCAACACGACAAACGTTGGCTTTCAGATCAGACTCGTTAGCGTAGAAAATGGAGAATACATTGTTGCTTCTGGCCTGGGACAATCTACCCAGAAAGGTACAGGCTTCTTAACCAACCCGGATATGAAGTTTGACCAATCCACCGTAGGTATGGCTACCCAGAAGTCTTTAGAGACAGCAACGGTAAATCTTATAAGAAGAGCTCAGAGAAGAGGCTGGTTGTAAAATGAATGCGGTTTCTTCTAACTGTTATATTACTGGTCCTATGGAGTAGTCCGTCCAGCGGACAGACCTTTTTTAAGTACAGGTACAGAGAAATTTGTACTGAGCAGAATCGAACTGTTCAGGTAGAGGTGTCGCAGAAAAACGACACCTTTACTGTTTTCTTTTTTGGTGAATCGGAGACGTTCAACAGATTTGAAATGCAAGACGGTACGTATATTGCTTGGATGGATAAAGTTAATAGGCTTTGGAATGAATACTACCCGTGTGCAGAAATACAGGAGTTAGTAACCTCTTCGTCAAAAAGAATTGCTGATTCAGGAGAAGTTGAACTCGGAGCACCTCTTCTAGTACTAAGCTCAGATTTAGCTTACTTCTCTCCATCAGAGTTTAGAGCTGGTTCTGGATACTCTACTCAAAATCTCAAAACAGGTCTTAAGTACGGAGCTTTATCCAGTTTTGGAAATAGTCAGAAGTCGGCTCTAGGGTATTATAGAATGAAGCCGCTAAATGAGAAGTGGAATCGAGTAGAAAGCTTTGGAGGCCTGTATATTGAGGGTGATTTTCTAGGTAATTTGTTTAACGGCGTATACTACAAGACTAGAAAGCTGAGCGGCTTTGCATTTAACTCAGTTACTTTTGGGATCTTGAATAACTACAGGTTTCAGGACACGTCTCTTATTGTAGGCGTGTCTAATAAACTGTATTCAAATCCATACTTTTCAATCAATTCTACACTAGTTCTATCTTATATTTATTATGTGAAGGTTTTTAAGTTAAGTTACTGGTTTGAAGATCATGTTAAGGTAAATCCAAACCTATCGTTTACATGGAAGTTATCACCAACCTTTGGCTTAAACCTTGCTGCCAGTATAAACTACCGCACAGATAGTAGAGAATTTACATCTCCGGGTGTTCTACTGGGAGCTAAATACTTATTCTAATGTTAGCTATCCTTCTCTCTATAATTTCTATCTTTGTTCATCCTGCAACCAATGAAAGTGATGAAGCAATCTTCAGTAACGCTCTAGTATCTAGAACTACCCAGATACTTCTAGAAGAATACGTTCAAGATATTCCTAACGTACGCATTGTAAGCGATCCTTCTGAGGCTGATGTTCATGTATATCCAAAATTTATTTCCTACGAACGGTTTGATACCGGACTTTCTTTTGCTATATTTAAAGCAAGGAACGAAGACGTAGCTCTTACCATGGAGATAACTTTTGTAGATCATAAGAATGATTTTACACAAAATTTAAACCAGCGGTCCTTGATTACCAAATCTGTAAGGTCTAATTTCTACTCTATGATAGAGAGTGAGGAAGATTTTGCAAACTCAATCCTTCTAAACTTAATTAAGAAAACGGTAGACGAAAGTTTTACAGAAGTAGATAAACTGATATTCTAAGGTTATGAAAAAATTTGCAGCGTTTATTCTAGGTATTGCATTAATAGTTATACCGTTCTACGCCTATACTACTATTCAAGATCGAAATACAGAAATCACCGACTTGAACGCTCAACTTGACGAAGCTAAAGAGGTCGAAAGGCTTTTTGAAGATTATGTCGTAGAGTTAGAAGATTCTCTGGTCGTAGCCGAACTGAGGTATAATGAACTCAGCTTAAAAAAGCCTAGAGTAGTTTACCTACCCCCTAAAGTAGTCGTTAAACGAGATACTGTCATTGTTCGAGACACAGTCCGGGTTACGGTTGGTGGAGCGGATGCAGATAAGTTTCATGAAATTCCATTCACGCTTGTAGATACGGATCGTCAAGGAGCACTTCGAGTTAAAGGAATTACAAAATTTAGGTGGGATTACGATTTAGATGTTCCGAAAGACTTTGATTTCGAGTTTTCTGAAGCAAGTGTGAACCTAAACGTTGCTACAGATATCAATATTACAGATCATACCCTCAAGGTAGGGGTATTCTCGATGTACCCTAACGTTCGGATCACAGATATTCAAGGACCGCCCTACAATATTAAAAATGCACACCGTGCTAAAAAACCTCGTCTAGGTCTAGGCTTATTCGGAGGATATGGTTACACCTTAGACGGCTTTGCCCCTCTCTTGGGAGTCGGAGCCACATACACATTCATCGGAATAAGAGAATAAAAAATATGAAAGTACTTAGATTTACAGCCTCATGGTGCGGACCATGCCGAATTTATAAACCAGTTTTTGACGAAGTTCAAAAGCAAATGTCCGATACCGGAGTAGTTTTTGAAACTATCGATATAGATGAAGACACTGAAGGGCTATCGGAGAAGTACGGAATTAAAAGCATTCCTACCACAGTATTTCTCAAAGAAAATATGGAAACATACGCAACCGTAATCGGACCCATGAAAAAGTCTGATCTTGTAGATGCAGTTGAATCTTTACAGTAACGTTCGTACATTCTCATATGCATTAGGAGTCTATGCAATATCACAATACTGACTCACCAACGGTTAAACAAATGCAAGCCGATTTATTTCCAAAAAAAGCAGTACTAAGTCTTAGCGGAGGGATGGACTCCTCCACCCTACTCTTACACCTCCTTAACGCAGGATATGACGTAACAGCCCTATCCTTTGATTACGGACAGAAACATAGAGTAGAACTAAACCGAGCTTCCGATCTTGTACGTTACCTGAATGGACATGCATTAGAGCAGAATCCCGGTAAGAGAATGTTCTATCCAATTAAGCATCAGATTATCAAGCTGGATGGGCTATCTGATCTTTTAAATTCTAATCTAGTCTCTGGCGGAGAAGATGTACCTGAAGGGCATTACGCCGAAGACAATATGAAGGCAACGGTTGTACCGAACCGGAATAAGATCTTCTCTTCTATCATCCAGTCCGTAGCTCTTTCGATTGCAAACGAATGGGATTGTCCGGTTGAAATCGCACTCGGTATTCATGCCGGAGACCATGCAATCTATCCAGACTGCCGTCAAGAGTTTAGAGATGCAGATTACGAAGCCTTCCTGGTCGGAAACTGGGATTCAGACAAGGTAACGTATTCTACTCCCTACCTTGATGGAGATAAGTTTACCATTCTGGAAGATGGTCTAGCATGCTGTGAAAATCTTGGATTAGATTTCGATACGGTATATTCTCTGACTAACACTTCCTATAAGCCGTTCCCATCCGGAAACTCTGACTATAAGTCGGCTTCTTCGGTAGAACGCATCGAAGCTTTTATTAAACTTGGACGCCCAGACCCGGTACAGTACGAAGACGAAACTGGTCCGGTCTCTTGGGAAGTAGCCAAAGCTCATGCAGAGGAGGTGCTAGCAGGATATGCAGGATAAGAATCTGGAGAAAATGCCGAATCAGAAATGGCACCAGATTGTTAGCTTTATCAAATCGGGAGTGAGGATTGTTGCATACGTCCTCCTTCCGTTTGATTTAGTTATCGGTGCCGGTGTACTAGTACTAAGCGAGTTAGTAGGAATTTGGGAGGAATTAGTATGAACGTAAAGCTTATGGCCACCACTCCACAGGCGGAAGAACATATTGTGGAGGTTGCTCGAGTATCATCGAAAAGAGAAGATAAAAGAGGACAGCCGGAAGGGCTTCTAAACTATCTGATCAAACATCGACATTGGTCTCCATTTGAGCATTCCTATATGACCGTAGAGATTGACACCTCAAAAGCTATCGGCATTCAGCTGATCCGCCATCGTTCTTTTACATTTCAGGAATTCTCTCAGAGGTATCAAGATGTTAATCTTCTAAAAGATATTTTTGAGCCAATCGAGTTTAGAAAGCAGGCCGAAGATAACCGGCAGTCTTCTACTACCCGTTTTGATCCCGAGAGGGAACAGATTATTGACGAAATGGTTAAGCTACATTTCGGTGCAGCCTCAGAATTATACAGCGCATTAATCGCATCAGGTGTAGCAAGAGAGACAGCCCGTTTTGTTCTTCCACTTGCCACCAAAACAAAAATTCATATGACCGGATCTATTCGTTCTTGGATTCATTTTCTCGAGCTAAGAGACGATGGTCATGCTCAAAAAGAAATTCAAGAGGTAGCCAAAGCAATAAAAGCTATCTTCAAAGAACAATTTCCAATCATTTCAAAAGCTTTAGAATATTAAATGTACGCAGCAATCATAGTAGGAGCAATTATCTTCGCCGCAGGTATCAGTATCTGGGCTATCTGGTATGTAAACCAAGATAAATCTACATGGAGTGATCAATGAGTTTTTTCGTAGGGGTAGGACTGCTCTTTTTTCTCGTACCAATTAACGCAGTAATTATTATCTATAGCCAGAAGAAGCCCAAAGAGGGTATGCAGATGGCTCTAGGAGGGGTATTCGTTGATTTGATCTTTACAGCAATCTACACAGCGGCTGGACTTGTTGTCTTTGATCTATCAGAAGTTCCATTCGTACTTGGTCTTGGAGCTGCAATTGTCATCAATATGACATATAAGTCTATTCATGCGATTTTAACCGATCACCGTAGATAAAGAGGTAAAGCAGTGCTATTTATAATAAAATTACTTGTTATGAAAAAGTTATTGCTCATCCTTTCCATTTGTGGCCTCGTAGCATGCGACTCAGTTAACTCAGAGGATAAAGAAGTAGGACCAGAAGACTGTCCCACCGTACAGAGAGTTGACCTCGGTAAACCTTCTCCTTCAAATAAGAATCACGGAGTCTTTAATGCTTCCTTGATATTAGACCTATCTTTAGGTAATAGCGTTGAAGGAGTAGCTCAAAGCGGAGTTGAATATGCATGCGCTCTTTGGAGGGCCGATTACGATGGAGATGGGACTGTAACCGACAAGGATGCGGATGCTTACTTCCAATGGTATATGAACGCACCAACGGTTAATCTCTACCATACTCAAGAATGTCCCGGCATTGTAGGCGATATCGAGATGGACGGTATAACACCCTACGATATTATTCAAATCAGAAACATTGCAAACAATACTATTAACGTAAGAACAGTTTACCCAGAAACGTTTGAGTGTGTAATATGGAGAGCAGATTTCGACGGAGACTTAGCCGTAGAATCGGAAGACGGCGACAAACTTTTAAATTATCTAGAGGATTAAGATTGAAGGTTTTAGTTACGGGCGGTGAAGGCTTTATAGGTAAGCACCTCGTTAACGCCCTGGTTAAATCAGGTTACGATGTCCATAGCTTGGATGATAGATCTCACCCCAGCACTCTTCCCAAAAACAAACTTTGTAAATACTTTTACGGAGATATAGAAGAGATTTTCGATCTAGAATTTTTTCATAGGCATCGGGCACACGATAGGTACGATGTTATCTTCCACCTGGCTGCTCTCAGCCGTATTCAACCATCGTTCGATGATCCATCAGAGTTCTTTAGAGTTAATGCTACCGGCACTCAAGAGGTCTTAGACTTTGCTCGAATGATAGGAAATGCTAGAGTTGTATACGCAGGTTCTTCCTCTAGATGGCATGACCCGGAAATTTCCCCTTATGCTACTGCAAAAAAAGTAGGGGAAGATCTATGCAAAATGTACAGAACCGTATACGGAGTAGATGCCCAGATTGCTAGATTCTACAACGTGTACGGTGAAGGAGAACTCGTTGACGATCCTTTCGCGGCGGTTATAGGAAAGTGGAGACATCAGGTCAACACCGAAGAACCTATTACTATTGTCGGAGATGGAGAGCAGAGAAGAGATTTTACACACGTTGACGATATTGTACAAGGGTTACTTCGTATTGGTCTAGGAGTACTTCCGGAAGATATTTTTGAATGGGAACTAGGGACCGGTCATAACTACTCTATTAATGAAGTAGCAGATATGTTCATTGAAAGATTTGGATGTAAAAAAGTATACGTTCCGAACCAGAAAGGTAACTACCAGGAGACATTACGTGAGTCAGATGATTCACTAAAACACCTTGAATGGTTGCCTCAAGATAGACTTCGTTCTTATATTAAAGAATTAAAATAATCAGTTATGGCAAAATTCACATCTACTAAGTTATTCGACGGATTTTCTACTTGCTTTCGTCAATGGAAGGCAGTAACAACACATTGCAAATACCTACACGGTTACGGAGTTTCTTTCCGGGTATGGTTTGAAGGTGATTTAGATCATCGAAACTGGGTCTGGGATTTTGGAGGAATGAAACGTGCAGTCAATAAAATTGAAGGCATGTCTCCTAAAGAATGGTTTGACCATTTGCTAGACCATACAGTTATTATTGCCGACGATGATCCGGCTCTTGGAAGATTTAAACTTCTAGACGAACAAGGAATCATTCAACTAAGAGTCGTCCCGGCCGTAGGAGCAGAGAGGTTCGCCGAATATTTATACGAGAAGATTAATACCTTCGTAGATAAAGAAACTGAGGGTAGAGTTAGAGTGAAAAAGCTAGAATTCTACGAGCATAACAAAAACTCAGCTATTTATCAACCCTAAGACAGAGTGTCGTAGCACCACTTTAAAAACAACCATATGAATAGAATAGAAGACTACTCTAAAGTTCTCCCTATCGTTGAACTTTATGCCTGCATCCAATCAGAAGGTAGTAGAGCAGGGCTACCAACAATCGCAGTAAGAACTACCGGATGTACACACCGGTGCTTTTTCGGAGAAGGAGGATGGTGCGATAGCTGGTACACCAGCATCCATCCAGAGAAGGGTAAATATACCTTTCAAGATATTATCGACATCTACGATGAATATCCCCACATTACGGAGATGATGCTAACGGGAGGTTCGCCTTCTATGCATGGTGCTCTAGTAAATGAGCTTACTCATTTTGCTAACGAAAGAGGAATTATCATTACGATGGAGACCGAAGGTAGTCATTTCCTAGAGACAGACTACCCGTTAGACCTAGTTTCCTTCTCTCCGAAGTTTAGCAACAGTGTACCGGAAATTGGAGCTATAACTCCTCAAGGACAAGTCGTAGATGAACGATTTGTTAAAGTGCATAATAAGTTCAGGCTGAATAAAGAATCTATCAAGCAATCTATCGAGTATCATGATAACTACCATATGAAGGTAGTTGTCAATCCGGTAGAAGATCCTGATACCTGGAATGAGATTCAGGAATTTATGGCTGAACTGAATGTACCAAGAGAGCGGATTTGGATCATGCCTCCTGGAGATGAAAGAGAGGAGCTTATCCGAATCTATCCGATGGTGATGGACTGGTGTACAAAGCATCAGTACAGGTTTACCGGACGTCCACATATCATCGCATTTGATACTCAAAGAGAGGTTTAAAGATGACACCTAGAGAATTTGTCTTGTGGATGCAAGGATTTGTAGCCGCATGCAACGACTATACGACCACACCTAAACAGTGGGATGAACTGAAAGAAAAACTACAATCAGTTGTATTAGACGAGAATATTTCGTATAATATATCAACTGACACGTATACCGGATCATCCGATAAAACGTTATTGAAAGATTAATATGGCTAAAAAGTTTATATCAGATACAGAGATTGTACCTGCCGGCTTTGCAAACGGTATCAGTACTCAACTCAAATACAGGCAGCTTTCAGATCAAAGAGAGAATGCCCATCTTTCTACCGAAGAAAAAGATGAAATTATTAGAGAGGCAGCCGTTCATTTCGGACGCTTTCTAGAAGCTCTAGGATGCGATTGGAAAAATGATCCGAACTCGGCCGATACTCCTACTCGGGTTGCAAAAGCATATGTAAACGATCTATGGAGAGGTCGATTCGAACCTCTAGATGCGATTACAGCTTTCCCGGCAGATGGATATACCGGCCTTGTTCAGGAATCTAATATTCCGATTACATCGATGTGCTCACATCATCACCAGACCATCAAAGGTCATGTAAGCGTAGCTTATGTGCCGAACAAAGATGGTAAGGTAGTTGGACTATCTAAGCTCAATCGAATTGTAGAGCACTTTGCCCGTCGAGGAGCAATCCAAGAGCAGCTTACGGTTGCCATCCATAACGCAATCGATAAGATTTGTGAAAATAATCTTGGAGTAGCCGTCATGGTAGATGCTACACACAACTGCGTCTCATGCCGAGGGGTTAAGCACCAGGGAGCTTCTATGCAAACGGCACAGCTTTCGGGGTGCTTCCTAGATGAAGATAGTGCTAGAGCAGAATTTTATAAGAACATCGAACTAGCAGGAAAATGTCGAAACTAGAACAGCGACCCTGGGGATTCTTTACAGTCCTTCACGATACTACGTATTGTAAGGTAAAAGAGATCTTCGTCAACCCAGGTCAGAGACTCTCCTACCAGTACCATACTAAGCGAAAAGAAGTCTGGACCTGTGTTGGAGGAACCTTGACAGTTATCCGTCAAGGTCATGAATTCACTTTAGTTGATGGAGATACCATCGAGATTGGACTAGGTGTGCATCACCGAGCTTGGAATAAAGGAAATATTCCCGCAGCATTTGTAGAAGTGCAAACTGGTTCGTATTTTGGTGAAGATGACATTGTAAGATTACAAGATGATTATGACAGAACAGAAAACACTACCAACCAACCCTAACGTACCATTCGTCGATGAAGTTGAAATCTTTAATCACACTTTCGGCAAGCCTAATTACTATCGGGCTATTGTACCAGAACAGAAAATCACTGACTTCGTTATCAACTTCATCAAAGAAGAAACTGAGGAGTTGGCTGAGGCAGTCCAAGAAAAAGACATCGTATCGGTACTAGATGCTATTTGCGATCTACTGTATGTTGCAGTAGGTAATGCTACCATGGCATTTGGACTGAAGGATAAGCTGCTTCCGGCTTACGCCGAAGTACAGGCCTCCAATATGAGTAAAGTTTGTACCTCGGTAGAAGAAGCAGAAGAGACAGTACGTGTACGAGCCGAACAGCAAGGTGAGCCTTGCCACTTCGAGAAAGTAGGCGAATACTACATTGTATATCGTACTCGAGATAAGAAGGTTATGAAAAGCATCAATTACTTTTCACCTAATCTGAGTCAATTCTTTACCGAAGAAGAACTCAGCCAAATCAAATGAATGACGTATACAAAACTTTAGAAGAGAATAAAATTCATCACCCTACTCTCAATATAGACGTAGTTCCGTATAAGGTAGCGGTAGAGGCAATTAACTCGATTTTATCTCAACAGCTGCAAGAGGCTCTCAGTGCTCTTGATAAAGTCACTAAAGAGTACACAGACTCAATTAACTCCATTTCAGAATTAGATATAGAAGATGCCGATTAAGATTGCTCATGAGAGCACAATAAGTGTTTTTGAAGAAGTTCAAAAGTTTACAGACTACGATTACGCTCTAGTTCACCTCTTCGACGAAAGTCCAGAATATCTGGCTATGTTCGAAAAAGCTAGAGATGCCGGTCGAGAAATTATTCTAGATAACTCAATTTTCGAACTCGGTACTGCATTCGATATGGATCGGTATGCAGAGTGGATTGAGAAGTTTAGACCGACCTGGTATATCATTCCAGATGTTCTAGAAGATTCTTCTGGTACTTTGAGAAACGTTAGAACGTGGATGGAGAAGTATTCTGATCTTCCGGGCAAAAAGATAGCGGTCATCCAAGGTCAATCCTATATTGAGATTGCAAGCCTGTATCAGGAGTTTGATAAGCTTGATATCGATATGATTGCATTCCCGTTTGATTTTTCTCTCTATGAAGATCTAGTCCCGCATTCTAATAAGCTTGTAAGCTGGATGCTCGGTAGGGTTACTCTACTAAGCAAACTCAAGGCTAACGGAGTAATCAATACAAACCGTAAGCACCACCTTCTTGGATGTTCTCTACCTCAAGAGTTTATGTTCTACAAAGAGGCGGATGACATGGATTGGATTTATTCCCTAGATACATCCAACCCGGTTGTACACGGTCTCAAGCATATTGAGTACTCTGATCAAGGACTGTGGGATAAAGCGTCTGAAAAGCTCTTCACTCTCATCAACTCAGAGGTATCTTACGAACAGCTTCAGATGATGAAGTACAATATGCAGAGATTCAGATGGTTTGTAAACGGAACTCTTGATTTGATTGATCCGGTAGTATGAAGCGACCTTGGATAACCTTCTTTAGCCAGACCGGTACAGAGATTAGAAATCTAGCCAGAGATTTAGACTACTGGCCGGACCTAATTATAACAAACGAACGTCCGGAAGACCTTCGGACAATCAACCCTAAGTTAATTGAGGAGTATCCTGGTGAAATTATCAAAGTTTCTAACCGACCTTCGGACGAAGAGTTACGAGCCGTACTCTACGGATACTACAATCCCATCATTACGTTACATGGATGGCTTAGAATTATGTCGCCGTGGATGTGCGAGAATTATGACATATACAACGGTCATCCCGGACTCATCACCCTCTACCCAGAACTCAAAGGAAAAGATCCTCAAATGAGGGCCTGGATGGGCAACTACGAATGGATTGGATCAGTACTGCATAATGTCTCTGAAGGTGTAGACGAAGGTAGAATTATAGCACAGGCGGCAGTTAGAGGAGAAGGGTTGGATATGGACGGAACTTTTCATATATTATCTAAGCTGTCTCACGGACTATGGACAGCCTTTTTAGAAAAACACTTAGGTAGTTAAAGTGAAGTCGGATCTAGATATAAAAAAGCTAGAAAAACTGGTAAAAAGGAATAAAGTGAAAATATTCTTCAAGTCTCTATATTACAGCCTGAGCAATTTCTGGCATTTTAGGAAAGAAGTATGGAACTTCAGAACATGGGACTATAGGTTCAATCTCAATCTGTTCTCTCGTTCAATAGAATTAACCGCAGATGCGATAGAGAAGTATGTCAACGAGGTTGAAGACATGAGAGAGAAACGAGTCAATTCCATGAGACTGTTTGTCTGGTACGTTCAGAATATGGACAACGCTGTAGAATTAGCAGAAAAAGAACTCGGCCCTATGAAACCCAGACCTTTCGAAGAATGGTTTGAAAAGCAGGAGGACGGTAACTTTCTATACCTATCGAACGAAGATCCTCATACGAAAGCTGTATTCAAACGAGCCGATGAGATAGAAGAAGAGATTTTTGATAAGATGTGGAAAGTAATTATTGGATCCGGCAAAGAAGATGGATCCGGAATCAGAGGATGGTGGGATTAATATGAAAGCAACACTAGAATTCAACTTACCAGAAGAAGAAAGAGAGTTTCAACTTGCCTCCAAGGGATTGAGTATTGCTTCGGCATTATGGAACTATGATCAATACTTACGCAATGAAGTTAAACACAACCTCGAAAAATACTCAGAGGATGAAATCAATACTTTTATTACTGTTAGAGAAGAGTTTCGTAGGAATTTAATAGATGCAAATGTTGATTTTGTATTGGATTAATCTTATATTTAAGTATTATGATTAAACGTATTGCATTAGTAGGCTCATCTAGTACGGGGAAGACGACTGTATATGAGCTTCTCAAGAATAAACTTCCTAAGTACGAGTTTATCAACGAGAGTACTCGTACGGTGATGCGGTATGGATATCCGATCAATGAAGAAGGTACAGATGAGACTCAGCTTGCTATCTTAGCTTTTCACCTCAAGGCTCTTCTAATGCCTTTCAATCTTGTACTAGATAGGTGTATGCTTGATACTCTAGTATATAGCTTGATTACAGATGTAGAGGATAAGACGCTAAACTATGTAAAAGATTGCTTTGAAGAGGTAAAAGACGAATATACTCATTTGGTTTATTTTCCGATTGAGTTTGCAAGCGTAGATGATGGAGAAAGAAGTACGAATGAAGATTGGAGAAAGCTAGCTGATGAAACTTTCCTACGGCTTTTGAAAGAGTATTACGGAGATAGATTCTTAACGGTATCTGGATCTCCTATGCAAAGAGTAAATCAGATTTTGGAATATATTAAATGAAATGTATTACGAAGAGCCGGAAAGGATGTACAGTCTCGCCGAATATCTAACCACCCCGGCAGGACCGAATGTAGGTCTTGCTGTATTCAAGGAGGCGAAAAGAATGAAAGTTAGGTGGGAAGATAGGTATGTACACAATAAAACCTATCAGGGAAAAGTTAAGACTTATCCGTTTTGGTTTTTAGAAGAAAACTTTGATAGAATCTACGAAGCATATTTGGAGAAACTAGATGAAGAAAATGAGAAGACTTGAAACATTCACCTATTCAAATCAGTGGTAAATACTACCGGCTCTCTATATTACTACAGAGCCAAAGTGGTACCTCTATCTTGAATTTCAATGGCTCCGTTGGGGAATTTCTCTGACGATCTACGACAAACAAACAAAATAAAATTATGTCAGATAATTACAACGCAGTATCAGAAATTGCAGCAAAGCACCTAGGCCAGGTAGGCGGAGCCGGATACAAAGACAGCTACGATCCAGAACTTCTAGTTAAGATTCCTCGTATTCTCAATCGAGAAGCATACGGCATCGAAGAAAACAATCTGCCTTTCGTAGGAGGAGATGTTTGGAATGCATACGAGGTTTCGGCTCTCACCTCCAAAGGTCTTCCAGTCTCAGGTATGCTTAAGATCTGGTGTCCGGCCGATTCTCAATACCATGTAGAATCTAAGTCGATCAAGCTCTATCTCAATTCGTTTAACATGACGGTAATGGGAGATAGTACTGCTGAGGTTATTCGAGAGATTGAGACAAGAGTATCTAAAGATCTATCCGAACTCTTAGAGACTAAAGCTGAAGCAAAACTTTTTACAACCATCTTTGAAGCATCTCAAGGTCTATACGGATTCATGGACCTAGGCAGCTTGGTTGATCTAGATAGTCTAGAGTTTAACTCATACAAATCCGATGCTTCGCAGCTTAAAGTTAAAGAAGTTCTAGACGCACCCCTCAGCACAAAGTTCAAATCTGATCTTCTAAGATCAAACTGCCGTGTTACAAACCAGCCGGATTGGGGAGACATTTATATTAGCATTAGATCCTCTCTCATACCAGACCCAGCCTCTCTGGCAAAGTATATTGTAAGTCATAGAAAGGTAAATCATTTTCATGAGGAGGTTTGCGAAATGACATTTATCCATCTCATGGAAGCATATAAGCCAGATGAGCTAATGGTTGCTTGTCTGTATACTCGAAGAGGAGGTATCGATATTAATCCGGTGCGAGCAACTCATGCTCATAGGATCCCAGACGTATTTACAGATATGGACATCAGGTTGGATAAGACCTTGAGGCAGTAGGCTATTTATATAATAAAAAAGCCAATGCGAAGACTTATTCTTACTGTATTCTTTACAGCCTTTTTCATCAACCTGGCCCAAGGTCAGGATGTAGTAACCGTTGATAAAGGTATCTACGTAGTTGAGTATTCTCAAGAACGTGAACAGCCTCTAAGGGTAACATATAGGGCAAGCAATCGTCCGAAAAATGCCGATAGAGGATCGATGAACTTCTATAAAGAGAAAGACTACCATACATCGGACAACAACGACTACTACGGAAATGTTTGGGATAAGGGACACATGGCTCCTGCAGCCCATTTCTCGGACTCCAAAGAGAATATCAAAACAACATTCTCGTACCTAAACTCAACACTCCAGCATAAAAATCTGAACAGAGGAGAATGGAGACTATTGGAAGCTGAAGAAAGAAAATGGGATGATGAAGATAACCTTCTTATAGAAATCGTAGTAGAGTTTAAAGATGGTCATGAAATCTTAGAAACGGGCGGACATGTTCCAACCGGCTTTTTTAAGAACATTACATGGGAGACTTCTGGACAGAAAAAGTGCTTTTACTTCCCTAACGTTCGTCCAGAAAAAGAATGGGAAGAATCAGAAATAGCTTGCAAGTAAAATGAAACTAAAAGACATGATCATCGCCGGTCTAGTCATCTTTATCGGCGTTTATATCCTCTTCTTCACTCCTGACCCAGAACCTCAGGAGCCAATTATTACAACGGTTACAGAAATTGATACCGTATTTACAGAAGTTCTAAAAGAAGTTCCAAAGTATGTACCGAAGTACATTGATAGGGTGGTTCGGGATACGGTTGAGATGCCTCTCGATGTTGATACCCTTGCAATCATCGAAGATTATTTTGCAAGATACATCTACAGCGATACTCTCAAGGTAGACAGCCTTGGATTCGGATACATTACCGATACGGTAACTGAGAATAAAATCGTAGAAAGATCGGTTGTATGGGATTATAGAATTCCTTCCATCAGAGAAACAATTACAACCACAATCCAGCTTCCACCAAAACGTAAAAGAGAGTTTTACATTGGACTCATGGCAGGTGGAACTCAGACGGACTTTTCATATTTTGGTCCATCGATTGGATTTAAAACCAAATCATCCAAGATGCTAACGGCAACCTATGGAGTAGTAGGGGCTGATAAAGTTGGAGTTTCAATAGGACTATATTCTAAACTGTTTTGATGAAAGAAGAAATCTTAGAGCAAATCGCCGAACGTGTACCTCCGGGAGATAACTGGAGACTGTTTATCGACAAAACTACAGTAGTAGAAGGCCTAGTACAGGCTCTGACAAACTACCTACGCAAGACAGGATTCAAAGGAGAGTATAGATTAGATCCTCTTGGAGGCAAGCTCTATGTTATCAAGCTCGAGGATGCTCCTGAACCAGAGAAAGAAATCTGGGATTTATATGGAGAATTTTGATGGAGGTATTAAAAAGCCTACTAACTTGTTTGATCGTAACCTTTTAGGTGCTATTATAAAGTACATCAAGAAAGAAGGTTATGTGTCACGTTAAATGGTGTAACCGTCCGATCACCAGTCAACATCATTTCGCCAAGTACTGCGACGTACATGCCCAGTACAAGATTTACGGTCCGAACGCACCAGTTCGTCCTTGGCTTCATTACAAGGTAGAGAAAGTAGTAGCTGGAGACTTAGTATGCGAGGAATGTGGGTATGATCCTAGAGAGTATTTTCCGGAAAGACCACTCAAAGAGTTGTCAACTCTACTTGATGTTGATCATATTAATTCCGATATTAAACATACGGAAGAAGGTGAGCAGCCTTCTAACTATCAGCTTGTGTGTAAGCAGTGCCATATTTTGAAATCGTACGATGAGAAAGACTTTATTAGAAAGGACTACAGGTAAATGCAGCTAGAAAAGAAATACTATACCGTCGACTCTAAAGAGACCGTCGACCTCCTGATTCAACACATCAACTCCTCAGATATAATTGCTTACGATACCGAGACTGACTCGCTTAATATGCGTAAAGGTCAGATCATAGGCTTCTCCGTCTCCGGCGAAGAAGGCATCGGCTTCTATATGACGACTATGGTGTGGGACCCTGAGCAGCAAGAGCTACTTGAGACGTCAATAGAGGGTAAACCTGCTCATACTATTGCGAGAAAAATCATCTCCCTACTCGAAGGTAAGAGGCTTGTGATGCATAATGCCTCGTTTGATACGAGGTATACGAAAAACTTCTACGGAGTTGATCTTCTTCCGAGTCTCTGGGTCGATACCGCCATGCTTGTTCATACGGTAAAAGAAGACGGTGCCTTTGGCTTTGGTCCTCCTTTCGGTTTGAAATCGATTGCGATTATGAACCAGGAGGCTCTAGGGCTGGATGTCGAAGAGGCTGCTAACAAAGAGCAGATCGAACTCAAAGAGTCGATCAAAGCCAACGGAGGCAGCGTAACTAAGACTGACTTTCAGATCTACAAAGCTGATCTTGAGATCCTATCTAAGTACGCATCTGCCGATACCGACCTTACCCTTCGTATCTGCAACCTCTATCTTCCGCAGCTTAAAGAAGAAGGCTTGTGGGAGTTTTTCTTCGAAGAAGAGGTTATGCCGATCTACCGAGAGGTAACTGTGCCTATGGAAGAGTACGGCGTCGAGGTTGACCTAGAGCTGCTTCAGAAAACGTATGATGAAATTACGGCCGATCTTGAGAAGAATAAAGAGATCGTGATCAAGTCTCTTATCGGTACGAAAGAAGGAGAAGCCTGGGTAGTAGATACTGCTCTTAAAAACTTTCCTCCTTCGAATAAAGGTAACTGGGCTCAAGAGCTTGTAAAGCGTTACTCTCTACCTCTACCTCGAAGCGAAAAGACCGGCAAGCATTCTCTTACTCAGAAGAATATCGAAACGTTAGAAGACTCTCCGGTCAAAAGCTTCTTGCAAGATGGTAAGCTTGAGCATCTAGAGGCTAACGAGATCCTTCGCATCTCTACCTCGATGTGGAAAGACTCTAACGACGGCGATTGGGTTAATATTCAGTCTAAGCTCCACCTTGGTGAGATTGTCTTCGACTATATGGGCGAGAAAGCTACTACGAAGACTAAGACTGGCCGTGATAAGTTCGATATGGATCAGCTTGAGGAGCTTTCTAAGAAGTACGAGTGGGCTGAAAACCTTCGCATCTACAATAAGCTGCTGAAGATCAAGTCTACCTACGTAGAGCGTTTCCTCTTTGGTCACGAAGACGGCCGATACTACTTCTACTTCAAGCAGAATGGTACCGTCTCCGGCCGATACGGCTCTGATGCACAGCAGCTACCTAAGCCGAAGGAAGACGGTGAAGATGCTCCTATCGTTGTCCGGTATAATAACCTTGTTCGAGCCTTCCTGATCGCAGGCAAAGGCCGTAAAGTTATCGACTCTGACTACGAATCTCTAGAGCCGCATTGCTTTGCCTCCGTCACCGGGGACGTTAAGCTGCAGGAGATCTTCAACAAAGGCTACGACTTCTATTCTACTGTAGCTATTCAGACCGAGAAACTTCAGGGCGTATCCGCCGATAAGAGTGCTCCGAACTTCCTTAAGAAGGTTGATCCGGTTAAGCGTAATCAAGCTAAAGCTTACTCGCTAGGTATCGCCTACGGCATGGAAGCCTACGCTCTCGGTATGACACTTGGTATTCCTACCAAAGAGGCTGAGAAGCTTGTTGCTGGCTACCTCGATGGATTTCCTCAGCTAAAGGAATGGAGAGAGAACTCCCGTAAACAGGTTAAGTCTAACGGCTTCATTACTAACTATGTTGGCCGTATCCGCCATCTTGATAAGGTGCGTAAAATTCATGGCCACTTCGGTGATCAGATTATGGACTGGCGTTTCCGTAAAGAACTAACCGGCCGGTATGGCAAAGAGAAAGTTATGCAGGTCTACCGAGACTATCGTAACGGTCTGAATAATACGCTTAATTTTCAATTGCAGAGCTTAGCAGCTGCTGTGGTTAACCGTGCAGCTGTTCAAATCAATCGTAAGGCTAAAGAACTTGGCTTCGATGCTATCGTTCAAGCTCAGATTCATGACCAGTTAATCATTAACGTAGCCGAAGATCAGGCCGAGGCTTTTGCTCCTATCGTTCAAGAGATTATGGAAACTAATCTCGTACTACCGGGCGTAACGCTTAAGGCTCCGCCTGAAATCGCAAACAACTTTAGAGATGGCCACTAAGAAAGAAGAAACAAGCTCCCCAGACAATCCTATGGTTGCATACAATCCGGGTGTCCTCCCGTATGCAAGCAATGTAGGAGCTCCGGCTATCAAGCCGGATGATACTGTAGGGTGGAGAGTAGAACAGGCTGTTAAGACGAATAATTATTTTCGTACTAAATACGAAGAGATCAAAGAAGAGTACCGTCAGTTAATAGAACAGTTCGAATGGAACAAGCTTGTATATAAAAGTGATTATCGATTTATACCCGTAAAAGGACATACATACTACCTATATCAGAGAAAGAATAGAACATTATTCCTCTCTTTGATTGCACCGCATGAATGGAATCAATTCTTCATCGGCGCTTTTAAACTAGACTCAGAAGATAAATGGATTAAGGTAGAGCCGGATGAACCCAAAGGTTAGCAGTACAGCCCATTTCCTTACTATAGGAGGCTTTCCTAAACCGTTTCAAGACTGCTATCAGTCTTTTGTTACTAGGCATCCTACCTGGACTACTATTTTGTGGGCCGAGAAAGATGTAGACCGTCTTCTAAAGAAACATAAAGAGTTAGAGTATTTTAACTCACTTAACTCTTTCATTAACAAATATAATTTTGCTAAGTATCTGATTTTAGCAGATCAAGGTGGATGGTATGTAGATTTAGATATTTCATGGAGTCGGGGACGTGGATTAGACGATCTCATGAAAGTTAAGTTAGCTTACCGTAGATCGATACCGCCGGAAAAAAGAATACATGAACCATATCCTGAAATTTTTATTCCGGTTCGTACACTTCCTCGTCAGAAACAAGTAAATTTGAGAATGAATGACGACTGTCTTTTGTTTTCGAACCCAGGACATTTTTTCGATCTAATCGAATTTGCAAAAGCAAGATCTCTTCTCAAGTCTACCGATCTTACTATTCCGTACGAACCATTCGGACCTAGAGCAATATCGGAATGGATACATACAAGAACAGATCTAAAAAGAATCTACATGTTTGAAGATGAGATCCAGGTTAAAGGAATATACTGCGACCATGCCAACTCAAAGGGTTGGATCTTTTCTTAAACGTTCGTATATTTATATACTCAAGAAACGACCTTAGGGCAAGTAGTTATATACTTATTAACCAGGTAACCTCAGGGTACCGCAACCATTAATGACATGACTGCATTAAGATTTCACGAACGTACTCCGTTCGATATTCTCGTAAGAAACTTTTTCGAAAGCGCTGGAGCCTTCGCTCCCGCAGCAGAAACGAAAATCTCACATCCCGTAGACATCTACGAAGACCCCGATGGAATCCACATCGAGGTAGCCTGTACCGGTATCGATAAGAAAGATATCGAAGTTCTGATCGAATACTCATCCATTCGGATTAAACACGAAAAAGCTAACGACCAGGATACTGGAGATCGTACCTACCATGCTCACGGTATCTCCCGTCGATCTTTTAACTTAGGTTACAGATTCTCCTCACGCTTTGATCTATCGAAAGCAGATGCTAAATTTAATAATGGCCTCTTGTTGATTGATATTCCATTCGCTGAAGAGTCCAAGCCTAGAGCACTTAAAATCAAGTAAAAAAATCTTGCCCTAAGGTTTGCTTTCTTGATAATATTTCGTATCTTTAGATATACAAACAAAAGAGGTTTTTTATATGGCACGTGGACGTAAGAAAGGTGAAACTAAGACTCGGGTTATCATCCGAGAAGAGTTCCTTGCTCCGTACTACCTTACTCAAGACGATAAGCAGTATACTATCATGAAAGAGGGTAGCACTCTCGGCAAAGGATACTACGGTTCATTTTCAAACGCTGTAGCTAGAGTAGCAGAATTGCTTATGCTCGAGAAGAGCAACGAGACAGTATCGCTCAAAGAGTATATCGAAACATACGATAACATTAAATCAGAGATTACTAACGCCGTAAGTTTATGAGAAGGATCTATCGAAGTCGTACTGGAAAGATTTTAGGTGTCTGCAAAGGAATAGCAGAGTATGTTGACATAGACCCTACCGTAATTAGACTGGCAACAGTAGCCCTGATTTGCGCTAACCCCTTTACAACCATATTCTATTTTATCGCAGCACTCATTCTTGAAACAGAATCATGAAAACATTAATTCCTCAGAACGATAGAGTTCTTATCAAGCCCATCGAAGAGCACGATATGATGTATGGAAATATTATCGTACCGGATATGGGTAAAGAAAAACCAGAGATTGGAGAAGTAATTGCCGTAGGAAGAGGACGCATGTCCGAGTTCGGCACCTTCATTCCAGTAAACTCTAAAGTAGGAGATATTGTACTCGTACCTAAGATTGGCTCGATCAGAGTTGATTTTGACGGAGAAGAGTACTATATTACACCAGACAAAGAAATTCTAGCAACTGTAAAAGAAACTGAAAATGCATAAAGAGTTATCCTTCTCAGACGACGCCCGTAATCAGCTACTCTCTGGAGTCAACAAGCTTGCAGACGCCGTCACGGCTACACTAGGACCATCCGGCCGAAATGTTATCATCGAGCAAGATATGGGCAATCCTACGTCTACCAAAGATGGTGTGACAGTAGCAAAGAGCATCAACCTTAAAGATAGCTTTGAGAATATTGGTGCCCAGCTCGTTAAGCAGGCCTCGATCAAGACCGCAGACCAAGCCGGAGACGGTACTACTACTTCTACTCTCCTTGCCCGGTCTATCTTCTCCGATGGAGTAAAGCATCTTGAAGATTCAAATGCTGTTGAGATCAAACGAGGCATTGATGAAGCTGTAGAGAAGGTAGTCGAGTTTCTAGAAGAGAACTCTCGAGAGATCACCGAAGAGTCTCAGCTTGAACAGGTAGCAACTATTTCTGCCAACAACGATCCAGAAGTAGGAGCTCTCATTGCTGCAGCCATGGATAAAGTTGGACGAGATGGAGTCGTCACCGTAGAAGAGAGTAAGACTGGAGAGACTTATCTAGAGACTGTAGAAGGTATGCAAATTGATAGAGGGTATAGTTCGCCGTACTTTGTTACGGATAACTCCTCTATGACAGGTGTGTTAAACAATCCTCTAATCCTTATCACGGATAAGCGTGTTTCGGCGGCTAAAGATCTGCTTCCTCTGATGGAATCAGTATCTAATCAGAACCGCCCCCTACTCGTAATCGCAGAAGAAGTAGGCGGTGAAGCCCTTTCGACACTCGTAGTTAACAAGATGAGAGGAATCCTGGCTTCTGCCGCAATCAAAGCCCCAGGATTTGGAGATCGTCGAAAGGACATGCTAGAGGACATTGCCGCCCTAACCGGCGGCACAGTTGTGAGCCCTGAGAGGGGTATGCGTCTGGATCGGTTCAACGCTGAATGGCTTGGATCGGCACGCAAAGTAGTAGTAGGTCGAGATAATACTACGCTTGTAGACGGTAAAGGATCAGCTGAAGCTATTGATACTCGTGTAGCTGAGATCAAAGAACTTATCGATGCTGCAGTATCACCGTATGAAAAAGAACAGCTTCAGGATCGTCTTGGACGTCTCATCGGAGGAGTGGCTATCGTCCATGTAGGTGGACATACCGAACTCGAGATGAAAGAGAAAAAAGATCGAGTAGAGGATGCCCTGCATGCTACCCGAGCAGCACTCGAAGAAGGTATTCTACCAGGAGGAGGAATTGCTCTCCTACGAGCCTCGGAAGTTCTCTTCAGTCATCTTGGAGAAGTAGAGAATGGTACCGATAGGGAGAAAGGACAAGCTATATTAGCTCACACACTTGACCAGCCCTTCGTCTACATCCTAGCTAATGCTGGTATAGAACCAGACGATATCGACGATATCATGGATGAAATGAGCCAAGAGAATAGCTTCTGGCTTGGGTACAATCCTCTGACAGATGAGAAAGTAGATATGTTTGAGGCTGGAATCATCGATCCGGCTAAAGTTACACGCCTGGCTCTAGAGAATGCCGCTTCGGTTGCCAGTACCATGCTCATTACTGAATGCGTAGTGGCTAAAGTACCTGAAGAGAAAGCAGCAGCAGAGCCTGATTATTCTCAGTTCATGTAATGGAAATTGATCTGCATGGCTTAACCCACGAAGAAGCCATTAAGGCTGTAGAAGATTGGCTTTACAATTCTTACAGAATACCGCTCTTCTCTGGTAAGATCATAACAGGAAACTCACCAGAGCTGCAAAAGAAAATCTTTGAGGAAGTACTCGACCCGTACGGATATGCCTATTACGTGCCAGCTTATAATCTAGGCTGCATAGTAGTGGGCGCAGATGTGGGGCTCGTCTTTCTATAAGCCACGCGCGAATTTTTACAAACAGTTGCCTTTTAGACTAGTAGGTTCTATATTTATAATATGAGTTACAGCAACGACTTCATTTACTTCGAGGAGAGTTGGAATGAGCCAGCCAAACAAAAAGAACCCGCTACCGGAGGGCTACAAAGAACGAGAACTAGCCTACCAGATTGGCCGAAAGATGATTTCAAAACGTCATTCGGACAAGACGAAGTACACACGAAAGAAAAAACACAAAAATAATAACGCCTTCTAAGGTGGTCTAAATGAAAGACACACGTTATACTATCAAAAAAGGTTTTACTAAAACTCCTAAAGTCCGCCCCAACCTCTCGTTTACTTACGTGAATGAGAAGAACTTTGAGGCAAATATGCGAGCATTTGCGGACTCTGTCGATCTAGAGAATAAAACACGGCAGGTACACTCTTTTACGCTACTTGAAGCTCAAGAGAGAATTAAAGACGGATGTGTGGCCTACCTCTTCAAAGAAGGAGATAAACCACTTGGACATGTTTGGTTCTACCAAAACTACATGTACGATGTTTTTCTTGGCAAGACCGGGCGCCGTAATGATGATGAAGCCCTCCTAAGGGCAGTCATCGAAGACTACAATCACCCGGCAGCATCCTCTGTTCATGTCTATACCGAAGGGTATAACAAATTTGAGAATACTCTCTACGGTAAAAAGCTTGACGGAGTAGTTGGAAACATCAACTAAAAAGGTTATATTGTAGTTATGGGTTTTAGTCCGTTTACATATTGGCAGAGAGGGAAGAAAACTAAACAACCTCTTACTCGTCCCAAAAAAGGCGACAGCCGTCCTCTTATCCTGCAAATGATCGAACATGATAATTTCGATATCTCTCCATGGAAAAATATGATTGGAGAAGAATACGAGATGTTAGAGCAGGATGTAGAAGATTACATGGATAAAAACCCCCGATCCTCGTTTGAAACCGTTAGAAACTTCCGAAGAGATCGCGAGTGGGTCTATAGCAAACGTATCAAAAAACTCCGCGAGGCTCATATGAATTATGAGATTACTCGTATGGAGATGCTGGATAGCGGTATGCGGATGGCCTTCGGCAATACTCTGGTAGACAAGGTGATGGCGGATGGCTTTGAAGGCGGGGCGAGAGAATTTTATGAAACATGCGTGAAATATCGCGACAACTTGGAGATGTGGAACACCACAAAATAAATTTATATGAATGGAATTGGGGTAAAGATTGGTAAGAAGGAGAACATCCTTAAAGCATTAGGACGATTTCGCCGCAAAGTACGCGAGTCAGGTATTCTTGACTTATACAAAAGTAAGCAAGAGTTCACCAAACCTTCCGTTAAGCGCCGCTTAGAACGTAAGCGTCGTAAAGCAAACTCGAAGAGATACTCTCGTAGAGTAAAGTATTAAAGGTTATATTTATTCTATATAAACTAAACACAATTGTACAATGAAACTAGTTTTAATTCTACTAGCCCTTGTTGCAGTTGCATATGTTGTTGGCCGAGTACTTATCAAGAAAGGTAAGCTTGCCGACGAAGATGGCAATAACATTCCGGATGTTGTTGATAAACGTGTTCGTCGTGTTAAGGAGGAGGCAACCGATGTAGTGAAAGCTACTAAAACGGTTGCCAAGCAGGTCGGTGATGTAGCAGATGCAGCAGCAGGCAAACCACGACGTGGACGTAAACCAGCAGCTAAAAAAGCCGACCCAGATGGCGAAAAAAGCCATGTAACAGCCGCCGACAAAGCAGCAGCTAAAAAAGCGTCCGCTAAAGAGGATGTCAAAAAGACACCTCGTCGTAAGACAGCTGCCAAGCCAAAGGCTAAACCAACACCTCGAAAGACAACTAAGAGACCATCTAAAAAAGATGCATAATGGAATTTAATAAACAACCACAAGTCAACATCAGCCTGGATCAGACAGATGAGACTACATGCGATGAATGCGGACATCAATATTTCCAGCAGGGAATCTACATCCGTAAAGCATCCGGCTTCGTAACCGGAACCGGAATGCCATCCTACATTCCAATTCCAGTCTTTGCCTGCCTGAAGTGCAATCACGTTAATAAAGAATTTCTTCCACGAGAGATTCAAGAACCTAGCACACAGGAATTTACAGCTTAAAAAACGGGGACCAGGCTGTGGTGGGCCTGGTAAACGTGGTGTAGGGAAGAGGGGCCTTCGGGCCCCTTTTCTTTTAGCTATTTATACGGGATAGAAGTAACATAACTTTTAACCCAAATGGACAAAAACATATTACACATTTATAATAAGATGCAAAGAGGAAGAATGAGCATTACATTGCTCACCATGTTAACCTTTCTTGTTATCGTTTTAGGAATTGGCTGGGCTCTTCTTGGACCCGTTGATACAATGGCAGGAATGGCTCAGGAGTGGAAAGAAATACTCCTACTTGTACTTGGTGCTTTCATTGGCTCCTATAACAGAGTTATTGACTACTGGTTCAATAGCGCCGAAAGAGATAATAAACTTCTAGAAGCCGTCGACGATGTAGATGGAGTAGACGACTTAGAAGAAGTTGTAGAAGAACCAGTACCTATGAGCAAATTCTGTGATGATTGCGGAACACCTTACCATTGCTCATGTGCTGACGAAGATTAATTTTTAACCTAAAAACTTTTATTCTAAATGGCATTTACACCGAAAGGTATAATCGTTCACTCTATGGCAGAGTTTCTAAAGCTGCCAGAAGGTCCTAAGCCGGCCAAAGATTTTCTCAAATCCGTTAAGCTTTCCGTTCATGGATTTATCACCCCAGATGGAAAGTATGACAAGATGCTTGAATCAACTCAGAAGGCAGCTCATGCCGGAAAGAGTGCTCATATGGGATTAGAATTGCTCAACGGCCATTACTTAGGATTCGAACTACTAGTCCCCGGAGAACATGACTTCGGAACATTCTCCAAAGCAATCGAGACACCTGGCACATACACCCAAGCCCAGTTCGACTGTGCTGTAGAGGTATGCAAATGGTGGATGAAGGAGTACAACATTCCTGTAGAAAGAGTAGTAAGACACTCGGATGTATCTGGAGATGATGTTAGAGGCGCAGGAAAAGGCAAAACAGACCCAGGAGCAGCCTTCGACTGGGATGCTTTTGTAAAAGCACTTAGCGAATAACTTAACCCAAAGAAACATGAAAAAATGGCTCAATAAAATGCTTTCCGACGTCCACGGACAGGCATCCTCCAAAAGAACAGTTACGCTAGTTGCAGCAGCTCTATGCTTTGTAGCATTTGTTGCTAACCTCTTCTTTGCACTTCCTTTAGAAGAGTTCGTTTATAATGGTATGCTCTACCTCGTAGCAGCAGGCTTAGGATTCTCAGCCGTAGAGAAATTCTCTATCGCCAAAAAGCCTGTTGAAGAAGCAGAAAAAACAGACGCAGCCTAAGAAAAAGCCCCTAGATGAAGCTTTATAGTGGATTCTAGGGGTTTTCTTTCTTATATTGATAAGATGTACGATAAGATAAAAAAGGTAACTCTACCTATTATTATAGCTCTATCTGCTTTATCCGTATCAGGATCAGCAGCATTCTATAGTGTCTACGGTTTGAGTAAGCTTTTTGCCGGAGCACAGCTACAGGTCATTGTCATGGCAGGTTCGCTGGAAGTATCTAAGCTCGTAATAGCATCTCTTCTGTACCAGTATTGGGACAAGTTAAATAAAATTCTACGAACTTACCTAACGGTAGCAGCCTTTGTACTCGTCTTAATTACATCGATGGGGATCTACGGATTCTTATCAGCAGCCTATCAAGAGACCTACAGCGCATACACGGTATCAGAAAAGCGTATAGAGTTTCTAGAGCAGAAAGAAGCATTCTTTTCCGAAGATGTCTCACGTTATGATCAGGAGTTAGAACGTATCTCTACTACCATTAATGAGCTCTCTAAAGCTAGAGCTACTCAGATTCAGGTTAGAGATACGACCTCGGCTACCGGGCTAAGAAACACCGTATCAACAGCCGAACTTAGACTTGCCCAAGAGCGGATTGCTTCTGAAGAAGCCAATAGAAGAGAGGTACAGGCTAAGAGAACTACCGCAGCAGACTCACTTCAATCGATTCAAATCCAAATCTTAGACTTAGAATCAAACTCAGAGATTGCTGCCGAGCTTGGTCCGCTTAAGTATATTAGTGAAGTTACAGGATGGGAAATGAGTAGGATTGTAAATATTCTACTTCTTGTTATTATCTTTGTATTTGACCCCTTAGCTATTTCTCTGGTTATTGCGGCTAACTTTGCTTTTGCACAGCTTAGGCCAAAAGAAACTCTTTACGGAGAGTTAGAACATGAAGATGGAACATTAGAGGTTCCAAAGGAGAAAGAGCTTCCTTACGAGGAGGAAGAGGAGGTCGATGATGCCGTAAAAAAGTCCAACCCGAGGTTGAAACGCCTCGGGAAGAAGTTCAAGAGCCTGTTGAGGAAGAACCGGTAAGTATAGAACCTGAAAAGACTGAACCGGAAGTAAGTGTAGAACCTGAAAAGTTGGAACCTCCTCACATTGTCCGTATCTTACAGAAGACGCCATCATGGTATCATGTCTTACTATCAGACGGTAGAAGAGGTAAGATATTGAAAAAAGAATACAATAAAGGAAAACGTTACCTATAATGAGCAGAATTGAAGAACAGGTTATAGAGCAGATTCGAAGTCGAGCTGCTAAGGGAAAAGAAAAATATGGAGTTACTCTCGAAAGGGATGACTTATCAATCCTAGAATGGCTACAGCACCTACAGGAAGAGCTTATGGATGCTACAGCCTATATCGAGAAGTTAAAAGAAGAATATGCCGAAAAAGGTCCCACCGAAGGTTAAACTAATACAGGAAGCTAAAGGTAGACGGTTAAAAGAAGATGAAAAGAACATTTCTTTTAGTCAGTTCTATATGTATAGCCAATGTCCACACAAATGGTACTTAACCTATGTACGTAATTTATCACCATACCAGCCTTCCATCTATACAACTTTCGGAACAGCTCTACACGAGACCGTTCAGGAATGGCTGGAAGTCATGTACTCTGAATCGGCTAAAGCGGCTGATGAAATAGATCTGCATGCGCTTTTAAGAGAGCGTATGATCAAGACCTATAAGAAAGAAAAGTATAGAAACGGCCATGAGCATTTCTCTGATGGAAAGGAACTGGACTCCTTCCTGGAAGATGGGATTCAGATTCTAGACTATCTTAAGAAGAAGAGAAACGTTTATTTTCCGATCAAAGGAACTTATCTAGCCGGAATAGAGACTCCAATCCTTTATCCAATTCAAGAGAATCTATACTTTAAAGGCTTTATTGATCTCGTATTCTACAATAAGAATACAGATCGATTCAGGATTGTTGACATCAAAACATCTACTTCTGGCTGGAAAGACTATGCCAAGAAGGATACTGATAAGATCTCTCAGGTGCTTTTATACAAAGAGTACTTTGCCAAACAATTCGACACAGACATAGATAAGATCGATGTAGAGTACTTTATCGTAAAAAGAAAAGTTCCTAAAGATCCAGACTTTCCGGCTATGGGAAGAAGAGTACAGGAATTCAAACCTTCTGCTGGAAAGATTAATAGAGGAAGAGCTCTTAAAAAGATAGGTGAGTTTGTTAAGGAAGGCTTTGATAGTACCGGTCAATTCGTCGATAAGGTATATCAGAAAAAGCCATCAAAGAATAATTGTAGATTCTGCGTATTTAAAGATAACCCTCTCTGCAATCCTTCTTTTTAAGCCTAGTGGCTATTTATAATATATATTTATATATTGTTATGAATAGTAAAAAGTTGACAAGCGTAAAGGTTGAAAAAGACCTTTTTGAAAAATTTAAAGTCGAATGTGTGAAGAGAAAATTCACATTTCAAAAATTGGCTGATAGAAGTTTATTTCTGTACCTTACCGATGAAGAGTATAGAAGGCTTCTACATGATCAAATTGATATCACAATAGACTAAGTTACATGAAAGATAAGTTTCGCTATCTAGAGCAGAAGGATAGAAAAAAGATTCTGCTTCTATGCGATGATATTCGGATGCATTCCGGAGTCGCAACTATGGCTAGAGAGATTGTGGTAGGATCTGCCCACCACTTTAACTGGCTAAACGTTGGAGGTGCCGTAAAGCATCCAGATCACGGCAAAGGATTTGACATTTCCGACGAAGTAAACAATATTACTGGTATAAATGACGCGTCCGTTAAAGTTCTTGGCAACACCGGGTATGGGGATTCTATGTTGGTTCGCAAGCTTCTCAAGGAAGAGAAGCCGGATGCGATTCTAATCTTTACAGACCCTCGCTACTGGTCCTGGCTCTTCGACATGGAAAGAGAGATTAGAACTAAGATTCCAATCTTCTACCTAAACATTTGGGATGATTATCCATCACCACTTTATAATAGAGGGTACTATCGTTCGGTAGATCTTTTGATGGCTATCTCCAAGCAAACTAAAAACATTAATGAATTAGTTTTAGGAGACTATGCCGAGGATAAGATCATTGAATATGTTCCTCACGGAATCAACGAAGATTTTTTCTTTCCGATCGACGAGAATTACGAAGCGTTCGATAAGTTCAAAGACTTTAAAAAAGACTTATTTAAAGGAAAAGAGATTGATTTTGTAGTTTTTTGGAACTCTCGGAACATTCACCGCAAACGTCCTGCCGATGTGGTTCTCTCTTATCGTATGTTCTGCGATATGATTGGAGAAGAGAAGGCTAAGAAGTGTGCTCTCATTATGCATACTCAACCTTCGGATAATAACGGAACCGATCTTCACGCAGTAAAAGAAGCATTATGTGATCCAAGCTACGTAAACGTATACTTCTCTGCTGATCCTCTTCAGACAGCTCAGATGAATCTTTTATATAACGTGGCAGATGTTACGATGTTGATTTCGTCAAATGAAGGCTGGGGACTGTCTCTTACAGAGTCTATGATGGCCGGTAAGATGATTCTTCTCAACGTTACAGGCGGTATGCAGGATCAGGCTCGCTTTGAAGATAATAACGGAAAGTGGATTGACTTCGATGCTAACTTCCCATCTAATCATAGAAGAACGTTTACCAAATGCGGCGAATGGGCAGCAGCAGTATTTCCGTCAAATCTTAGTATTGCTGGATCTCCTGCTACTCCGTACATCTACGACGACAGATGTTCGCCCGAAGACGTTGCAGCAGCCCTTAAATGGGTATATGAATTAGGACCGGAAGAAAGAGAGCGCAGGGGTCTGAAAGGGAGAGAATGGGTTCTATCAAAGGAGTCAAACATGTCTGCTCAAAATATGGCTAACAGGGTAATTGAATGCTGTGACAAAGCGTTCGAGAACTTTACTCCAAGAAACTCTTATGAGCTCATTGAAACCGGACCTCGTCCTGTAAACTATGTTAAGCACAAATTGATCGACTACACCTATAGTTATGAGTAAAAATACGTTAGCAATCTCTTGCCCGGTAGATACCTACAGCGGGTATGGAGCAAGAGCCAGAGATTTTATTAAAGCACTTATTGCTCTGGATAGATTTGATATTCAGATCCTCTCTCAGAGATGGGGAAACACCAGATTTGGGTACTTAAAAGATCATGAGGAACATCAACTAGCCTCTCTTATAGTACCTAACCTTACCGCCGTGCCAGATGTATGGATACAGCATACTGTACCTAACGAATTTCAACCTGTTGGAAAGTATAATATTGGATTAACTGCTGGTATAGAAACTACTTTATGCGATCCATCTTGGCTCGAAGGCTGTAATAGAATGGACTTAATAATCGGTTCTAGCAAGCATTCTATAGAAGTTCTTAAAAATAGTGCATTTGAGCAGAAAGATAAAAGAACAGATCAGGTCGTAAAAGAATTTAAACTTGCTACGGATACCGCTGTTATTTTTGAGGGAGTTGATCTTACAAAGTACCGACAGCTTAAAATGGATGAAAAATCTTTTGATCTTACTTCAATAAAAGAGAATTTCGTTTACCTTGTAATAGGTCACTGGATGCAGGGAAAAGTAGGAGAAGATAGAAAAAATATTGGATATACTCTTAAGACGTTTTTAGAAACTTTCAAAAACAGACGTAATGCTCCTGCCTTGTTACTTAAAGTACAAAAAGGAGGTAGCTCAATTCAGGATCAAGAATCAGTATTAAATAAGATTGAAGAGATAAAACGATCGGTTAAGGGAAATCTACCTAACGTATACCTACTCCATGGCGAGCTTTACGATGAGGAAATAAACCAGCTGTATAACCATCGTAAAATTAAAGCTCTTGTAAGCTTTACCAAGGGAGAAGGATTTGGTAGACCTTTACTTGAGTTCGGGGTTGCTACAGGTAAGCCAGTTATCGCCTCCGGATGGTCAGGACATCTAGATTTTCTTCCCTCGGATCTTAGTATTCTCGTAGGAGGCACATTAGATAATGTTCATACAACAGCTACCTTACCCAACCTTATCCTTAAAGAAGCTAAATGGTTTAGGCCTGACGATGCGCAGGTTGGTACAGTTTATAAACAGGTTGCTAAGAAGTATAAAGACTACCTCAAGAGCTCTCACATTCTAGGTAGACAGAATAGTAAAAAGTTTTCCCTGCAGGCAATGAAGGAAGAGATTGGAATTCTACTTGATGAAAAGCTTCCTGAGTTTCCAAAGCAGATTGAGCTCAAATTACCATCCCTTCAGCTTCCAAAACTAGAAAAATTAGATTAATGGATAAGTTAACCGATTGTGCAAGATGCGGTAGCAATGCCTGCTATCAGCAAGAGATTGATCAAACTACAAAGACGTGGATGTGCTTTACATGCGGCTTCTCCACCTCTACTCTCATGGTAGAAGGAAGCGACTTAGCTAAGAATACTGCCGAGGACCTGCCAGAACTTTACAAAGACTTAAAGTTTGTAGACGAAGAAACTAAAGTATGGTACCCGGCAACAATGACAGTCCCAGAGAAGGGAATGGTTTTTTTGGACGGTACAGATGCCAATGCCTGGAGATGGGCAGCCGCAAAAGCTGTTCCAATTTTAGAAGAAGATAAAACCAAGTTCCCAGAGGAACAGACGCATAAGATGGATATGAAAAATATCCAGTATTTTGACCAGTATAGTTTTATGGATGCTTTGGATGTAATTGAATTTTTTGTATTATGAGCAAGGCACCTTCCATATCGTTTGCGATAACAGTCTGCAACGAGAGAGAAGAGATAAGAAGCCTGGTTGGGTTCTTAAGAGAAAATAAAAGACCTCACGATGAGATAGTTGTACTCTTTGATCTTAAAAACGGAGATGAAGAACTCTTTGAGGAGTTGCAACCCTTAAATAAATTTCCTAACTTTCATATCTGGAGAGGGTTCTTCGATGGCGATTTTGCCCAATGGAAGAATAAACTTAATGCATACTGCTCTAAAGATTATATCTTTCAGATAGATGCTGACGAGAAAGTATCACCAAGCTTAATGGTAATGCTTCCTTCTCTATTAGAAATGAATCAAGAAGTAGATCTTTACTGGGTACCTCGAGTAAATACAGTAGAAGGAATTACAGATGAGCATATTGCAAAATGGAGATGGCACGTCAATGAGTTTGGATTTATCAATTGGCCAGACTGGCAAGGACGTATTTACCGGAACAGAGAAGGTATTGAATGGACCGGAAAGGTACATGAACGTATTACAGGATTTAAAACAACAGCTCAGTTACCGGCAGTAGAAGATTATTCCCTAAGGCATCCTAAGACTATAGAACGTCAAGAAAAGCAGAATAAATTATATGACAGCCTCTAAAGATTTAGAATTCAAGACCGCTAAAAGATTCTCCGATCCAGGTGAAGTTAGAACAGCCTTAGTAGATATCGATGAGACTATCTGCTTCTACTCAGGCGACCGTAGATATGATCTATCAGAGCCTAACTATCAAAACATTAATAAGATTAATAAACTATACGATGAAGGGTGGAGAATTGTATACTGGACCGCTAGAGGTGCTGTATCTAAAGTAGATTATACAGAACATACTAGAGAACAACTCTACCGTTGGGGAGCTAAGTTTCATGAACTTATTACTGGAACATCTCCTAATCCAAAGCCCCATTTTGATCTAGTAATCGACGATAAAGCTAAACGAATCGAAGAACTATAATGTACATCAACGGAAAAGAAGTGAAGGGTACTTACATTATTGCCGAGATCGGCATCAACCACAACGGCGATTTAGATATTGCTAAACGGCTAATTGACATTGCTGCTCTATCGGGATGTAATGCAGTAAAATTTCAGAAAAGAAACCCAGACGTCTGCGTACCCGAGCACCAGAAAAACGTAATGCGAGATACTCCTTGGGGGGAAATGACCTATCTGGAGTACAAGTACCGAGTAGAATTCGGCAAAGAAGAGTATGATGAAATCGATGGCTACTGTAAGGAAAAAGGTATTGCATGGTCGGCTTCACCCTGGGATTTAGATTCGCTGGAGTTTCTTCTACAGTACGATATTCCGTTTATTAAGATTCCTTCTGCTATGCTCACCAATGATGAGCTACTAAAGGCATCGGCAAGGGCAGAGGGTAAGACAGTAATTCTTAGTACCGGCATGAGCACGGTAGAGGAGATCGATCATGCTGTAGAGGTTCTGAACAAGTACAGATTTGACCAGGGAGTAGAGCTTACCTCTTATGCACTGCTACACACTAACTCAACCTACCCAGCTCCAATTGAAGAGCTAAACCTAGCGGCTATCATGACCTTGGCAGACCGTTATAAATGTGAGGTAGGGTACTCTGGTCATGAGTTTAGACTTGGTACAACAGTTGCAGCAGTCTATTTGGGAGCCACTATTCTCGAAAGGCATATCACATTGGACCGTACGATGTGGGGAAGTGATCACTTATCATCGGTCGAACCTCAAGGACTGATTAAGCTAGTAAAAGGAGTTAGAGAACTTGAACTAGCATTAGGAGACGGAGAAATTAAAGTAACAGAATCAGAACTGCCAGTAAGGAAAAAGCTGAGGGGGTAGTTATGAGAATTCTTCACCTGGGAGTATATGATCGTAATATAGGAGACAGTATAGCACTAGTCAATGCTAGAAGAAGTTGGAATGAGATCGTACCCAACATTGAATGGTCACAGAAAAACATAGAAAGTTTTTGGGCCAGAAAAAATGATGTAGCATACTGTAAGAAATTTTTCTCATCCCTTTCCGGAAAAGTAGATGCTGTTTTAGTTGGAGGAGGAGGTTTAATAGAAGATTACCACGGCCAAGGTACTAACTACAAACTTCCTTTTAATAGAGAAATACTAGAAGCTTGCCCTGTCCCGGTATTTTTTCATGGAGTAGGTTTGAATGTATTTCGCGGTAACACCGGGTATGGGGAAGAAGCTGTCAAGGCTATTCAAGAAACTATAGACTACAGCTCCGGATTTAGCGTACGTAATGACGGATCATACGAAAAGATGAGGGACTGGGTAGGATTAGATGTCTCTAAAGTACCTATTATACCCGATCCCGGACTATTGTTTCTCGACAGGTTTAACATTCCAGAGAAAGAAGAACTAATCACCGGTGGATTTCAGCCAGCGATCAACGTTGGTAAGTACATAAACGATAATAGGTTTTTAAATGATAACAATTTAGAAACTGTCAAAAATCTAAGCATAGGAAGACTTACATTTCCCCACACAATAAGAGATGCTCAGAGCTTTAAGCTCAATAGTATATGCTCTCCTCAAGAATTCGACATATACAAAAAAACAGATAATCTAGATAGATTTATAGAAAACTATAAAAAAATAGATTATATTGTAGCCATGAGAGGACACGGTCAGCTTATGTCTATAGGCTTGAACATACCCGGCATCTATTTAAGCACTCAAGATAAAGTTTTGGATTTTTCTATTCTGAACGGGTATGAAGAATACAACATAGATATAAGAGAAGAGAATTGGAGAGAAGAATTAGATCGAAAAATTTACTTGTTGACAGAAAAGAATTCTGAGCTTGCTCGTAAATGGTATAATCTAAGAGAAACAAACCTCCCTTCCTGGTATCAGCAATCTAATAAATTTATAAAAGAATGTCTCAAAAAAACTGTTTGATTTGTAACTCGAGTAACAATCCACTAATTAAACACAAGACTTACAAATGTAACGAATGTGGACATGTTTTTCTTAACTACACTGGCGATGGGCTACTTTACCATAAAGAACTATATCGTAAAGGGTCCAACGAAGGTAGCCGAGGAGGAGGAGAAGTTAAAGAGGGTAGATTTACTAACAAGTTTCATGAACGTAGAAATGAAATCTGTAACAAGAGAGTAGCGGCTATTGAACCTTACTTGCAAGAATGTAAAAGCTTACTTGATGTAGGCGCCGGAGGCGGAACATTTCTTAACAAGTTACGAGGTAGAATAGATGAGTTAGAAGCAACTGAAATAAGTGACCTGTGTGTGGACAATTTAAAGAAAGATGGGTATGTGACCTACCACGGAGCTTTTACCCATATGGACTTGCCGAAGAAATACGATGTAGTTACATCTTGGCATGTCTTAGAGCATGTTGAGAACGTAAAAGAATTCCCAGTAAAAGCCCACAAAGTAACCGGCAAATACCTTATCATAGAAGTTCCCATCAACAGGGCATTAAGAAACCCTGATGACAACTTTGACGGACATTTTCACTATTTTACCAAAAAGTCTCTTGAGTTGTTGTTTAAAGATCATTTTCATATCTTAGATATAAGAGGAGGGATACAGGCACCTGCTCTACTGGCTATAATGGAATCGAAGTAAAGAACTACATGGGCAGTAATATACTTAATTTTGAGAAAGATTTTATAGGGAAGAAAATTTTAGTTCTAGGAGGAGGTACGTCTACTCTAGATGTTAGGTGGGAGAATCTTGAGGTAGACTCTATATGGACCTGTAATGACTTTTTTATGGAGCAGCGCTTGTTAGATGTACCAATAGGAGTTTACATGCTAGGACATAATACACCTTTAGATAACGATACCCTAGTAAACAAGCTAAATACCGATAATACATTTACCTTTTACGAACCGGTATACTATAGAGGTAAACAAGCTAGTAAGGAATTCGTAGACTTTACCTCTAAATTAAACAACCCTGTGTATGCTTCCGATATTCCTATTCCGTATAAAGAGTACAGTGTAGCTCAAAAAGCTGGAGCAGCTCTTAGACTTATTGTACTTGGAGTAATAGCCAAAGCTCAAAAAATTTATTTTTCTGGACTAGATGGTTTCAATAGAGAATTTACTAACATACATGCCTTTACTAAACATCCCGGCTTAAAACCAACTGATACCAGAAGAACTTATGAAGGAACTTTTGATTCGTATAGAAATGTATTCTGCTCTGCTTTTGAATTTTTAGCCGAACTAGACCAAGACACCAGAACTCTTCAGAACTTAGGAGAAGGGTTCGACTACAATATAGGTACAGAAATAAGTCTAAAGAGATTTCCATTAGAACCTAGAGTGAAAGAACTAATTAAAATGTAGATAGACCTTACTCTATTTATGTATGTAGTTCTGGTTGATAGTTTTACCGCAGTTTAACTAGACTTTAATTAGATGAAAAATATAAAAGATATTGCTTTTATTGTTCAAAGTAGACTTAATAGTGAAAGAGTACCTCGTAAAATGGTTAGACCTTTCGCAGGTACTACTCTGTTTGATTTAGTTTTAGATAAACTTGTTCAATGTGAGGCAATCCCAAACGGTAACATTTACGCATCAGTACATGAAGAAGAGCTAAGAAACATAGCAGCAGGAAAAGATGTAAGAATTTACCATAGGTCTTATGAATCTGCTAATAATGATAACGACATAAGGACTATATACGAATGGCACAAGTTTCTCCCTCATGACTATGTAGTTCTGATTTCTGGATGCAATCCTCTGCTTAAGATTGATACGATTGAACGATTTGTTAAACAGTTCGTCTTTCAGAAGGAAGAAAATTTATTTGGAGTAATTAAAAAGCATAATTACTATTGGAATATGAACGGTGCTTTAGTCACTCCTTGGCCAGAAGGACAGACGATAATGAATACAAAGGCAGTAGAACCTACTTTTGAAGCAGCACACTGTTTATATGCTTCTAGGCGAGACTTAATCGCTGAGCATATGTTTATGGGTGTGTTTGAAGAACCAGGTGGAATTAAGCTATTTGACGTTCCTGAGTTGGAAGCGTTCGATATTGATGAACCCTGGCAGTTTAAGGTTACAGAAAAACTATACTATGAATTCGCAAACCAGGAAGATTAAGACACTTATTACAACGGTCGAAGAGTCGTTAGAAAGGATAAAGTTACTTAAAGACGCCTATAGAGGCGAGACAGCTTATTTGGTGACATGTGGACCTAGCCTCACTACGCACGATAGGCAAGCTCTGCTTGATAAGCTTGACGGTAAGTTAGTTATTACTTGTAAACAAGCTTACGATTATGTTAAAGAAGTAGCCGACTTCCATCTGATCTCCGTCTATAACTACCAGCCATACGAATACTATTCTCAAGACACAATCATTCATTGGCAGCTAACGGCAATGAACATGCCTAATGAGCTGGAAAGAATTAAAAACTGGAATCATCAGATGAACTTAGCTATCCCAGTTTACTCTACCCCCTGGATTACAAAGCAGCAGAGTACATCCTTCTCTCGTAATTTTGATAACTGGAAGCTCTATGAACAGGGTAAGGCAGTGTGGGGACCAGGCATCATGTATGAGACTGGATTTCCTCTTGCAATGCATCTTGGATGTAAAGACATTGTAACGATCGGATGGGACATCGGAGACCTTTCAAAGTATCCTTCTGAGGATAGAATGGCTGTTGACGAAAATTGGATAGATCAACATGCAACTTCTCTCTACAAAGTAGATGTAGGAGGAGGTCCTGAGTACGAGGAGTTGAAGAACACAATTGATTGTACAAAAGAAATGTACGACTGGTTCTTGGAAAATGAAATTAATGTTCGTATCTTATCTGATACTAATCCGGCCGATGTTAGATTTGAACGTATAGCTCTAGAAGATTTGTGACCATATACAATCTACATATTATGTGGTACGAGTATCAGATGATTAACGAATGTCTGAACTCGGTACAGAATGCTCTAGAGTTAGCTCAGGAAGAAGTTCGACTGAGAGTTTGCCTCAACAGGCAGACTTATTTAGAAAAATACGATTATAGATTTGATCATAACGATCCGCTTAGGGAGCTGGTTAACCACCCCCTTTACTCCAGGATAGAATTTATTGAAAAGAACGATGCTCATCCGTTCTACAATATAGCTGATTGGAGAAGAGACGAGTACTATCCTGATGCTAAATATAATGTGTGGGGTGAAACAGATACGATCATGCCAAGAGAGTTCTTTAGAATTCTAGAGATGATTAATGTAGATGTACCCCATGTACTTTCATTTGCCTCCCGCCCAATGTGGGATAACAGCTGGGATGTAGTTACTCATGAAGCGCTTCAAGGGTATTCAAAACCATGCCAATGCCCAGAAGATAACCATCGAGCTGACTGCATAGAACTTTTAGACGCTCCGTGGAAGTATAAAGACTTGATTACTCAAGACGAATTAGATAAATTTAATGAAGGTAGAGAAATCACTATCCAACAAGTACCGTTGAAGGTAGATGGATCTCTTCTATGTCTTTCCGGAGACTTACCTCATCCTTTCATTCCAGAAGATATGCATTTTGTCAGAGAAGATACTTGTGCACAAGAATTCTTCAGATCAAAAGGTATTTCTCAGCTATGTGTGAAATCAATACTGAAAGGACATAACTACAAACACCCAAACAAGAGAGTAGGTACATCCGCAACAAGAGACGATGAAGTGTTTAAGCAGTATGCTGAACAGTCTCAAAGAGCAATGATGAACTTCCTCACCGTAAATAGAAACTAATGACAATTGTTCCGATTTATAGGATTAGCGATTTTAGCAATCCAGAAAAAGTTAAGCCCGAGTACGCCTCTAAAGAAAACTGTCTAAAGAACTTCGTTAGGGAGTTCGGTAAAGAGAATCTTTATGTTATCTGTGACAAGGTTGAGGAAGAGACATACAACATGGTATGTAAGTATGCCGATAAAGAGAAAGTATTTCTAAGTCAAAACGGGAATACAGGAACCTTTCTTGCAAGCCTTGAACTGGCCAAAAATCTTCTGGAACAAGTAGAGGAGAGCCGCAGAGAAGAAATCATTTTTTACTTTGTAGAGGATGATTATATTCATCGTAGAGGAGCGGCTCATATCTTGAGAGAAGCTTTTGTGGACCTAAAAGCCGATTACGTCACCCTTTACGATCATCCGGATAAGTATCAAAATCTAAAAGATAAGAGATACGAATGGGGACACGGAAGAGTAGATCTGGAGAGCCCTGAAGGAGTTAGATATCCGAAACACCTTTACGCAAAGGGAGAGCAAACCAGGGTGTACATTTCAACCAGCGTTCATTGGAAACGGACAAGCAGTACAACAATGACCTGGGCTACAAGCTCTAAAAATCTTTTAGAGGACTACGAGGATATGGTTAAGTTACATACAGGTAAGCCCCTTCCTATGGGAGGTAGTACATTTAAAATGCTCAAGGAGAAGAGAAAATACCTTTTAAGCCCTATTCCCTCTTTCTCAACTCACGCAGAGGAAAAATGGATGTCGTATTTTATTAACTGGGAAAAAGAGGCACAGGTCGAGTAATGGTGGAGCTTATATCTTATACGCCTTTTGAGAAACAACTGGAAAAGGTACCGGTGATAGCCAATCCAAGGGCCCGTAAAAAGATGTGGGAGAGGTATGTTAAGCCGGTAACTTTAACTGGAGGGTTTATTTTAGAATTTGGAGTTGCTTCCGGATCGTCTATAGGATGGTTTAGTACAAACTATCCTGAAACGAGATTAGTAGGATTTGATAGCTTTTTCGGACTTCCGGAAAGTTGGGACTTAGGGGAACATACAATCCCACAGGGCCACTTTTCTACAAACGGAAAACCACCTCAGAATATAATTAACAATTTCCCAGAAGTTGAATTTGAAGTAGGTTTATTTCAAGACACACTTCCAACATTCGTAGAAAAGAATAAAAATTGGTATGCAAAAATAATACATCTGGACGCTGATCTTTACTCCTCTACCAAATTTGTCCTTGAGAACATTACATCTCTTCTTGTACCTGGAACTATTTTACTGTTTGATGAACTAACTCATTTTCCTGACCACCCTCAATACATATATAATAGGATGCATGAATATAGAGCATTTATGGAGTTCTGTGAGGCTAGGTTAGATTCATTTAAGTACCGGTTTTTAGCTAGAACTACAATTTGTCAAGTAGCAGTAGAGATTTTGGATATATGAAAAAGCACATATTAACACACTGTATAGGGACGTACAATAACCTCAATTACTTAAAGATAGCAGTAGAATCGGTACGCAAAAATAGCTACTTTAAAGACGCACCGTTTGTTATTCACGCAGAGAACTGTACAGATGGTACTAATGAATGGTTAGAAAATAATCATAGCAGGTTCAATTTAGAAGTATACACTGAAAAGGATACCTATCCTAACGTCAAGGGGATTGGCGGATCCATGAACTTCTGTGCTGACAAGGTACAGACTAAGTTTATTAACTTTCTACATTCTGATTTTTACGTCACCAAAGATTGGGATATCCGACTATTAGAGGTTCACGAGAAGTATCCGAAAGAAAAGCTTTGGGTAAACTCCTTCAGGGTAGAACCTAACATGTTTAACTCTCCAGATAGAGTAGGGACTGCTCTTGTACCTCCTGATGCTTTCGGAGGATATTGGAATACTTTTGATGCTAGCAGGTTTGAGGAATGGGCCACTCAGCTTAAAGAGATGAATCCGAATACCGAGATACCTAAGGGAGAAGGAGTTAGTGGACTAATTCGTAAGGATGTTTGGGATGAAGTAGGAGGAAACGATCCAAGATTTGCTCCGGCAAGTTGGGACGACCATGACTTGTTCCTTCGAATGCTTCAGCAGAACATCAGGTTTGTAATGCCTACTAAATCGGTTGTATGGCATTTTGGAGCTAGAGGAAGTCATAGACTCGAAGAGAACAACGGACAAAGCTCAGAACGTCAAGTTAAAGCCGAGAGAGAAAATATAAAGAAGTGGTTGGAAAAATGGGGAAGACTTCCTAAATTTGATTCTTACGGAATGATTTGCGGCTTGGTAGGAAAGGAGATACTATGACTGTAGCATGTTTAAAGTGTAGAGATAGAGGAACGTATAAGGATGCTTACGGTGAGTTTGTCTTCTGTAACTGCGAGCAGGGTAAGGAAGAGAAGCTAGACAGCATTATAACCACCGTGAAGGGTAGAATTTATACTATAGAAAAAACATTAGACCGCCTTAAGAAAGACCTAGATGAACTAAACAAGACTTATGATACCTAAAATTACATACTGTATACCGAGCAAGAATAACCTAGAGTATCTCAAGCTCTGTATTCCTTCTATCCGAGATAATGCTCATCGCTTTGATCATGCTATCTCTGTTTTTGTAGATGCTGATGATGAAGAACGCAGTACCGTAAAATGGCTCAGAGAGAATAAAGAGAAGTATGATCTCGATATTCACATTAATCCTTTTTTAGGATCTAAATTATTTGGGATAGGTAAAGCCTATGATTACCTAATCTACAATAGTGAGACAGAGATCTTTAGCATCTTCCACGCTGATATGGTTTTAGGAAAAGATGCTGACTTAAAGGCATTCGAACAGCTTGAAAAAGGTAAGGTAGTCTGCTCTACAAGAGTCGAACCTCCTCTTCATCCTAATGCCGGAGAAAAGATTATTCGAGCATTCGGCATTTGGCCAGAGGAGTTTGTAGAAAAAGGCTTCAACGCATTTGTTGAGGGTAGCTTAAATGATACGAGAGTAACAGGTGGAGTGTTTGCTCCATGGATGATGTACAAAGATGACTACAGAAAGATTGGAGGCCATGACCCGGCTCTTAAATCTGCCCGAGAAGATTCTGATGTCTTTAATAGACTTTCGTTAGCTGGTTTTGAGTTTAGACAGGTATGGAGCTCTTTAGTATACCACTTTACAGGACGAGGCGGACAGTTCCAGCACGGCTCTGTTCAAGGTGAAAAAGATAAAGAGTGGCAAAAGCTGATGAACAACTCTACTCGTGAATTTATTCGCAAATGGGGAACAGGAGTAAAGCATACAGCAATGATGGAACCTATCACCAGCCCTAAACTAGATACATCTATTGTATTAGAAAACGCAACCCCTGACCTACTTGAAGCACTAGAACCTTGGTGTAATAGAATCTATGTAGATAGTAATCTTATTGGACCTTATATTGAGAAGGAGCAGGAAAATACGGACAGTCAACTCCTCTACAGAGTATTAGATAAAGAAGAGGATCTAGAGACAGGAGATATAATATACCGTCTCGACGGTAAGACCTTCTCTGGTCAAGACTTTGCTATCCTAAACCAACTCCCAGATATCATCCATGCTCAAGGTAACACAGGAAGCAAATTCAAAGTTCAAAACTTTATCATAGAAGTTAGACAGATAGTTGATTCTAAAAAAGATCTTATTTATATTAAGAACCTATTCGATTAATTATGAAAAATAAAAAGAAATACGTAGTAAAGCTTGAGGTATTTGATAGCCAAGGAGAGACGCATACTAGAGTAGTTGAATGGGTTACTGATGATTTTGATAAGCTCATGGAAGAGTATCGTCGAACTCGCCACGTTAGTCATTTCGACATCCTAGAGAGCAGTCCGGTTTCCGGCAACGGTCTTTTACTTGGGTAACTATTTATATAAAACCTATCAAACTATGTCTAAAGCTAGAGAATACCTTTTGAAGGAAATCAAAACTGTACTCAATGAGGCAGTGAAAATAAACTTTATGGGTCATCAATTTTATCTGAAGGTAGATGTAAATGAAGACCCAAACAAGAAAGGAGTCAAAGTACAGTTTCTTCCTGTAGACTTTGGACAACTGACCAAAACTGAGCAAGACGACATTGCTATCGCACTTGGAGCAAAGCTAGAGGATGGTCTGTCGAAGCATGGCATTCGAATTGAAAGAGATAGAAACCTAAAAGATAAGACAATTATCGGGTTCTTCATCTACATCGAATACATTGACAGAATTATCAGACAAGCTCTTAAGGGGGTAGCAAATGGGGACGATAACACCTAGAGAAGTTCGTAAAATTATTATTTCCTCTATAGGAGGAAAGGTAACCGTACGTAAAAAAGAACTTGGAAAAGAAGTTTTGGAGAAGAAACTATTCATTCAGTGCATCGAACTCCTCCGTCAGATAGAGGATGAAAGTGCTTTTGCAATAGAGGAATTAGGAATTGATCTAACAACCTATGAAGAGAAATTCCTTATCATAATCAACAACCTATTCAGCTTACATTTTAATAAAGAGCAACATTCGCTAATCATGTACTATGTATATCAAGCTCCTTTGAACGAAGACTTCAATGGAGTTGTTGAGATAGAAGTACAGAGTAAAAAAGAAGAACACCCTCTGAAAACACCAGAGGATCTTTGGAAAATAGTAAACAAGCTAGGATAACGAATGACTAAGTTATGTGTGAAATGCGGGAATGATATTCCTGCAGGACGTTTGGAAGCCCTTCCTAATACAACTACCTGTGTAGCATGCTCGAGTGTTACAGCAAAAGCTGGTAGAATGGTAACCTATGGGGTAGGAGAAGAGATCCATACCGAAATAGAAGTATTGGAAAGAGAGGCGTATGAAGCTATCACTAGTCTGGAATCAACTAGAGGACATAAAAAGCCTAGAACGATTCCTAAAAAGATTGTAAGTTTTGAAGATGACGATGAATCTACAACAGGTAAGGAAGCGTACATCCAAAGTTCTTCTGAAGATGATGACTAGTGGCAGGACGTCCAAAGAAAATAATAACCAAAGAGCAGATCTTAGCAGCTCAGGCTAGAACGAAGTCCAACAAGGCAGCGTCTCGATATCTTCATGTTTCTTATAATCACTATAAGAAGTATGCTAAGATGTATAAAGATGAAGAGTCTGGAAAGTCTTTATTCGAACTTCATCTTAACCAAGCCGGTAAAGGTATTCCAAAGTTTGCAGGAGAGGAATCTCCTTTGGAGGACATTATTGAAGGAAGAGTACCTAGTAAGTATGTAGATCGAAAGAGACTTAAGGAGAGGATTATCTCTGAAGGTCTGCTCGAAGAGAAATGCCACCATTGCGGCTTTACAGAACAAAGGCTAGTTGATGCTAGAGCTCCTCTCATTCTCCATTTCAAAGATGGAGACAAGATAAACTTTCAGCTAAGCAATCTTGGACTGCTTTGCTACAATTGTTACTTTCTGTACGTTGGAGATATCTTCTCAGGAAGAGAACTTCATGCTATGGAGAATTATCAAGAAGAACCGAACAAGGTAGAACCCGATTGGGAGCTAGATGAATACATGATTGACCACCTAAGGGATCTAAATCTGTATGAAGATACTGCACCATCTGGATCTGAATTCATAGCCTATAAAGTTTAGTTACTATTTATAGTATATGGAAGACAAGAAACCAAAACGACCTGAACTCAAAGGAAAGCGTAGAAAGCCTCTCGAAAGAAAGGTAGCCGACCAGCTTGTAAAGCAGCATGAGCTTAATGAGAAGCTTAGAGAGAAGAAGATCAACCCCAGGTTCCTTGATATGTTTTAATCAACTAGTTGCCTCCTGCCATTAACTTTCTTATACTATAAGACTAGACGGTAAGAGACATGAACAGAACATTTATTGTTGCATGGGTACTGTCCCTTGCGTTCATTACCCCCGGATCAGTATCCACTGGAGCCGATTCTACTATAGAGCTTGTTGCTCAAGTAGAACAGCCACCAAGTGAGCTTACCTTGTTCCTGGATGCTCTTGGATATCAAGAGTCCGGAAATAGGTACTGGGTAATAAACCGATACGGCTATATGGGCAGGTACCAGTTCGGTAGAGATACTCTTAGAGGACTTGGCTACAATGTAACTCGAAAGGAGTTTCTCAACTCTCCAGAACTGCAAGAAGAAGCTATGATGAAGCTTCTAGAACATAACAAGTTCGTTCTTCGTAACTACATCAAACACTACGAAGGTAGAAAGGTATACGGGGTCAAGGTAACCGAAAGCGGTATGCTTGCAGCAGCACATCTTGTAGGACCTCAGCAGGTCAAGACATTCCTACGTACAGGTAAGGTTGCCAGAGACGGTAACAATGTCACGATGACATCGTACATGAGAAGATTTGGCGGCTTCGAGTTGAACCTAGAAGGATAGGTTCGTAGATTTAAACAAAAAGGTTTTACGTTGATTAAGGTACCCGATATCATACTTGGAGTAGGAAGCTTCTCGATAGCACACCTACTTACCTTCTACCAGCTGAATGGTCAGTTCTTAGAGAAGACAGATTGGTTTAGAGAGAATACTTTTCTGGTTGCAGCAGTAGGAATTATAATTTCGTTTTTCTATATTTGGGGTACGAAGTATACTGTAGCAGGAATGGACGGACTTCTATGGCCTGCCCGGTTTATTGGCTTTAGTATAGGAATCCTGTTTTATGCTATTTTAGTCAACTTTCATTTCAACGAAGGCATAGAGTTAAAGACTCTAGTAAGTTTAGTCCTTTGCTTGGCCCTTATTGCAATTCAAGTCCTTTGGAAGTAAATTAAGAAGATCATGTCAGAAAAGACTGGACATCTTATCAAGCTCGAATACGACTTTCATACATCAAGTGTATGCGAGGCTTTTATTTTAGGAGAGTGGATTAGAGTAACTGAAAGAGAGTTTAGATCTTTCGATGGACCTCGTCGTCTGATTCGTCCTGTAGGCGGTACACCCCGTCGATGGCTTGAAGGAGATCCTATTGAAACGGTAGACTACTTTGGCCCTGTCTATGTATTTCATACGAACGATATAGTTCCCTACGAAGGTACTAACAAAATTATTTACGGACCAGATCCTGTCCGTCCAGAAGAACGAAAAAAGGAACATGAGAGAACTTACGTTTGAGAGTTCAGAAGACTTTAGAAACTCTTTCGTTGGAGAAGCTATTAAGTATTCCTTAGAAGCTACCGATAGTATAGAGGAAGCTTTCAGAGAAGGTCAGAAAGAAGCCAAGCTATTTCAGATTGCTATAGAAGATGTAGACTATACTTTCCAGATAGTTGTACCTAAGAAAGATTGGCTCAGTGTACTCGAAGCGGCCTTTGAAAGATTCCAAGAAGTAGATATGGTAGATAGAACTATCGATACTTGGACATTGATTAGAGATATAAAAGAAAAAGCATGAACTGGGACGAATACTTTCTTAATATAGCCGAACAGGTTAAACTCAAATCCAAAGACAGATCTACTCAGATTGGAGCTGTAATTGTAGGACGTAATAGAGAGATTGTCTCTACAGGGTACAATTCCTTTCCGAGAGGTATAGATGATTCTGTTTTAGAGCGTCAGGAGAGACCTGAGAAGTATTTCTGGTTCGAGCATGCAGAACGTAACGCCATCTACAATGCAGCTCTCATCGGAGCAAGTACCGAAGGATGCACCATATACCTATCCTGTGAGATTCCATGCGCAGACTGTACAAGGGGAATCATCAATAGCGGCATCAGAGAAATCGTCTGCAAGCGAGATAGAGTGACACATCAGGATAAGTGGCTTGAATCCGGTCAACGCAGCCTTACCATGCTCAACGAGGCAGGCGTCAAGGTTAGGTACTATAGTTAAAGATTCGTTTAACTTACACAACATAGTTGGTACCTACCTATCTAGGGTCTATATTTGTTATGTAAGTAATCAAAACAAAGGAGATCTACAATGCATTACATGCAAGCACTGAATCAAGAAGGCGGACTTCGGTTCATGTCTAAAGACGAAGTACGGGAAGTATGTCCGGTTGCCTTCGAGAAAGCACCAACCAATCCTGACCTTAGCGAGCAATACCAGCACGCAGATACAGAGACGATCATCGACGACTTGGCCGAGCTTGGATGGTATCCGACTCGAGCTATGATGCGTAAGCGTCGTAAGAATAGCACGATCTTTAGCAAGCATATGGTCGTCTTTACTAATCCGGATATCAAGATCACCGGAGATGACGAAGTATATCCTCAGCTACTTGTAACCAACTCACATGATGGCTTCAATGCTTTCAAGTTCCACGTCGGACTCTTCCGTATGATTTGCTCTAACGGATTGGTTGTCTCGACAGAAGACTTTGCTAAGTTCCGTATTCCTCACAAAGGATATACCTTTGACCAGCTTCGTGAGATTGTAGCCAAGACTGTAGAGGCTCTTCCTGAGCAGGTTACTGTCATGAACAAGATGCAGGAACGTGTCTTAACAGAACAGGAGCAGTACGATCTTGCTCTTCAGGCAGTACTTCTTCGCTCTGGTATCGCTACTGGATCTACAAAGCATGATATTGAAGTGACAGAAGATACGCTCAAAGAAATTCTCGAACCTATCCGTCGAGAAGATCGAGGAGATGATCTCTGGCGAGTCTTTAACCGAGTCCAGGAGTCTATGGTTGATGGAGGCTTTACTGCTTCTCTTCGCCCAGGAAAGAAAGCTCGTAAGGTTCGGTCAATTGCAAGCTTTGAGAAAGACCTGAAAGTAAATCAGGAATTGTTCAACTACGCACTCGAAATGGTGGCTTAAATGATACAGTTTACTAAAGACCTAATTCTCTCAAACATGGCTCCGGTTAAGGGAATGAATCACCTCCGATTCCATCTTAACTTAAAGGGTTATTCCGTCTCCATCATAGGAGGCGGGATGGCCTACGGAGATGGGAAAGATACTTTTGAAGTAATGATTACTCGAGGAGATGAGACGGTTACTTCATCCATGTTTGCGGGTAGTTGTGACCCTGATAATCAGGTTGCTGGCTATCTTCCAATCGATAAAGTTGTTTCCGAATTGAATAACTTTTTTGATAACGATAACTATGTTTAACTTCTTGATCTTACCTTTGACAATTCTTACTCTAGGAGTATTGCTTATCAAAGGTATTGATCGTATTATTAACTGGTAAAAGGGCCTTAACTACACCCTTGTAGGCAAATTGGCAAAGCCGGTAGATTTAGGGTCTGCTGTTTGTGGGTTCGACTCCTACCAAGGGTACAAAAATGCTCCTGTAGCTCAACTGGATAGTTTTTGGATACTCTCCGCTATTTATACCGGAACCTAAAACCAAA
>Ga0222716_10000123_pt1 | contig 60602 bp, 65 predicted proteins | sample C33_13DmetaG_FD_165044 | JGI IMG/M metagenome (GOLD analysis project Ga0222716, IMG submission 165044) | Estuarine water microbial communities from San Francisco Bay, California, United States - C33_13D | ecosystem: Environmental > Aquatic > Marine > Unclassified | place: USA: California... | reverse complement strand
AAAATGTCGGTGCAAATCTATGTCGGGTACTTCTTGCTTGGTGTTAAAGGGTTGTTAAACCATGCAAAAAACTTTTTACCCTTCGGGTATTTCATCGCACTAGTGAACGGATTATACTTGTGTCAATCGTACCATAGGTACTGTGTACCTTCAGCAAGTATCGTTCTGCTTCTTTCCAAGTCTTTAGACTTGCGTTTGTTCTGCCCTCATAGACAGCGATTGCTTTAGCAATTTTCTCAAGTTCATTCATCGTATGTATGTTATTTGCGTTTAGCACGTCGTTCATCACGCTGGGCTTTGGCTCGGTAGACCTTACGGTCTAATGACGAGGCATATCTGTATTCAAGTTGGTCGGCCTTATCGCGTCCCCAAGCCTTACGCTTGCTTGAGGAGGCCGTCTTGCCGTCCAATGAAGGGGAAGAAACTACTCGTACAACGTACTCGTAGCCCTTGTGGTTGTGTAGTGTAGCGTACTTACTCATTATGCAAGGTCGTTGTCGGTTAAAAACAAGTCGGCAGTGGCTCTTACTTGCATACGCCATTGTGTGTCTCGCAGGTTCTGGTACGCTCCAGTGAGGAGGTCGGTAAAGAAAGCGAAACTTGTGTACGCTTCTGTGTGTAGGAAGTCCTCGAACAAATTTTCGATAAAGTCCCTCCCCATCTTGCGCTCTAGGGCTTGTAGGAGTGCTTGTGTAGTGGCTGTGTGTTTCATTGCTTGTCGTTTTTCGGTTTCAACACTGCAATACTACGGCGGTGATTTTTACTACTATCACAACAAAATGTTAAAATCCCTGCGCATAATGCTCACCAATTTTCCTGTGTGTGCGTGAACTGCGTGATGAACGAGTCCGTCCGTCCATCATTCCCTCCCTTCATGTAATGTGTGTGTGTTGGGCTTCGCCCTTAACATTCTTTAACAGCGTATCAATCGAGACATTTCGCATTTTAAGGGGTGCTGAGTGCCTTGAAATTGGGTTCGAGGTAGTTGGGGTAAGGCCACACCGAGAAAGTGTATAGATATCCCCCTACCACTACGTAGTAGGGGGTATATATACAATAAAAAACTGAGGAAAGCAAGGGGAAAAACACGCTTTAACAAAACTTTAACAGCACGATTTAACAAACCTTTAACGAAATTTTTTTGTATTCATGTGCATGTGTAGGGGTGCAGGCCCGTGGGTGTGGGTGCGTACCTGTGCGCCCGTGTGTGTGCGCGCGCGCGTGGGTTGATTTCTTCCCACCCTTTTTATATCAACCCCCTTTACCGAGTGCGTGTCCGCGCGTCCGTCCGCGCGTACCTCTGCGTGTCCCTCTGCGTGTCCGCACGTCCCTCTGCGTGTCCCTCTGTGCGCTTGAGCGTACCAGCGCGTACCAGCGCGTGAGGGTGTCTGCGGAGGCGTGTGTGGGTGGAGGCGTGTGATGTGTACGCAGGTGTGCGTACCCGTGTCATGTGCGTATGTGTGGGTGCATAATGCGAGGCAAAAATGCTTTTAACAAGGCTTTAACACTTGCTGTCGCTTTACTGCCCTACGTTTGCAGTGTTCAACCAATCAAAAATTGATGCTTTATGGAAAATTTAACTAAAGTTAACAGACAAAGAATCGCACTACTCAACGGAGTTGAGGTAATGTCAAACCTTTACGAAGGGGTGGTGCATGTGCATAACAACGCAGTTGTTCAGTTCGGGGAGGTTATAGATAACCTCACGACCAATGCTAAGGTAAAGTCCCTATGGGACGAGTACTTGTGGAGTGAGTATGACGATGAATTTTTATTCTAAAAATTAAACACTAACCGAACCCCCTTCGGGGGGTTCACAAAACCAATCGAAGATGAACTTTTACGAAGTAAAAAAATCCGAAGCCGAAACCCTCACTAACATAGTTAGAGAGCAAAAAGAACGCTTTAACTACATCTTAGATGTAGAGTGGCGCAGACTAGTTATGGTCTCAAATTTCAACATAGTTGTCCCCCACAGCGAGGACTTGATTAAAACCACCCGCGAAATTTTCCGCGCCGTTTTTGGTGCACATGAGAAGATGTGGTGTGCCATAGGCAACGGCAAAATTGGGACTGCCGTAGGTCTAGACCTAAACGAACTTGTGAACTCTTTTATCCCCGTAGGGGATTTGGTCGAGTGTGGCCAAGTCGGGGGTTATGAGGCGGAGATGTCGTGCATGATGAACGCCCTAACTGAGGGAATGAATCGTAGATTCAAGGAGCATGTTAAGTGGAATGGCGAACAAGGTGTAGACCTTGAAGTGGACTACTATGTAGTCGATAGCGACCCTAAATCGTTTTACGATTACGTTCACTGCATGGTTTGGGAGCCATCGGTAGTGGCTAGTTGGTAGTCCTACGGACTAAAAAAAGAACCGTACTATTTGTAGTCCTACGGACTAAAACAGCGACAAAGAGAGGCCCTTATAGGGCCTTTTTTTATGGCCAGTGCTGAAATGTTAAGGACTTGTTAATGACTGATTTTAAGCCGTTTTAAGGCACTTTCTCGGTCTGGGTGGTATGGTGGTGCTACTTTTTGCCGTTATGCTCTTAATCGGGCTAAAAAGGGCCTCTAGTGGCTTCCCAGTTGTGGGAGGTGGTGGTGGATTGTGGGGTCGGGTGTGTGTGTGGGCGTGTATTGTTCGCCCTCTCTTTACAAGAGAGACCCCTAGCGCATACGCTGTACCCTCGCACCCCTCAGCGCATACCATGTGCGCGTAATATCACCCGCCCGAAATACCGCGCGTGTGTGTACCCCTGTGGGCGCGTGTGCATACGCCAAACCTGTGTGCGCGTTTCATCGCGTGCGTACCCCCGTGGGTTGCGCGAGTGCGTTTCGGGTGCGCGTGCGCGTGGGTCCTGTATATATATTATCCCCACCGAAAACATTTCTCAGCAATTTTTACGAACCCCCCGGATCCAAAAAGAAAACCCCCCGCTGTGAACGGAGGGCTTGTGGTAATACGCTGTTGATGCAGTTGGGCTTGCGAAAATTTTGAGCAAAATAGTGGCCCTTAAAACTGAATTCCGTCAAGGCTTGTCATTACGGAGGCGTCTAGACGTCTTAAATCCACTGTGACTGGTGTCTGTGGATTGTTGACTCTGTGCCCGGGTACGTCCTTAGACGGGATGAAGGTACAACATATTTTTGTAAATGTCAATAGGTACAAATACCTAATCACTACGCATAGTCCTCATAGGTAATCCAAACATCTTCTCCATCTTCCAGGGCTTCTGCAATCGCAGGATAGATGTCTTTGTAGGCGTCAGTACTTCTGCCGATGGTTCCTTTCATGTCTGTAGTGCGGCCTACCAGGAGACAACCTGCGGTATGCTCGTCAGTGTTTCCAATATGGATTAGGATGTATTCAAATCCTGGAACGTCTCTGACCCATAACATCCCTTTGTGCATGTTAGGGAACTTGTCGCTGTATCTTTTATGGAAGCCACCTACTTTGCGTAAGGTGATCTTATAACGACCCATTGGGATTCTGGTTTCTCCCGCAACCTTCTCATCACGGTGTTCGTCTTCTAAGGTGAAGCAAAGGAACTTTCTCTCCTCACCATGTGTTTGAAACAACGCTCCGATAGTAAAGTCTTCTGCGCTGTATTGTCTTTTTACAAGTAATTCCATAGTCACAAATATAGGGTACCTTTGTTAGATGGATTTAACACAACTATACAACAGCGGGTACGGTAAGTATTCCGACAAAGGAAACATACACACGTACGTTCAAGGGTACTACAATGAGGAGTTCTTACTTCCTCAAAGCAAAAAGAACATCCTAGAGATTGGGATTATGCACGGAGGGAGCCTCATGCTTTGGCACGAGTACTTTCGTGCAGCCAATATCGTGGGGATGGATGTGGCTGAAGATTCTCTAGATTTCTTTGAGAAGAACAAAGAGGAGATGCAACTGGAGTGCGACAGAGTTATTACTCATATTATAGATGCGTATACTGAGGAGGCTTTAGACTTGTACGAGGATAATTACTTTGACTACATCATTGACGACGGACCACACTCACTCCCCTCTCAACAATATGCTGTAAAGCATTATCTTCGCAAAGTACGTCCCGGTGGTAAACTAATCATTGAAGATGTACAAAGCGAGGACTGGTTTGAACACCTACGTGCTGCAGCAGACCCGGAGTTAGTTGCTGGTACCAGGGTTGTCAACCTCAACGTGAAAAAGCGTTACGACGATAGGATATTTGAAATCACAAGAAGATGATGAAGAAGAAGTACGCAACAGGAGGCAAGAATCCGAAAAAGAAGAAGCCGAACCTAAAGAAGACTGATACGTTCGCAGACTATAAGACAGCGGCTAGTCAGTTTAGCGACTACAACCCAGAGAGCGATACTGTGTTTGTTGGCATGTCCTTAGATCCTGGAGCAGCAGAAAGACAGACGCAACGCTCAGCAAATATTTCAAGCGCAAAGGGCGCATCGGATAGCAACTACAATGCTATACCGAAAATGTATAAAACAAAGAACGAAGAAGGCAAAACAGTTTATGTTTCGCTAAGTAAACATAGTAAGTATTCTCAAGGAGGAATTATGCAATCAAAGAAATACAGAGCAGGCGGTCAGAACCCACCACAAAAGAAACCAACGTACGGTCCACCTAAGCCACCGGGCTACAAAGAACCTAGCAAGGAGGAGATGAAGGAGATAAAGGACGAGGCTTCTTACAACAAGATGCGTAAGGAACTTGACCGTGAACTTTCTTCTATGAAGAAGCGTGGTGCTACTGAAGACCAAATCAACAAGTATGCTGACAAGATGATCAGCGCCTGGGCAAGAAACAGATGATGAAGTACAGAAACGGAGGACCGGTAGGACCGAAGAAAGGTCCAAAGACTACGAAACTCACTAAGGCGTATGTAGAACAGCAAGAGGGTTTCGCAAAGAAGCAGTACGAGCAGTCGTTAAAGAATGCGCGTATGAAAAGTAGCGACGGCAAGATTAGCCAACGCGACAAGTCTGATGCCGAGATTGCTGCATTAAAGAATGCTTACGTTGACCTAGACTACAGCAAACTCTCTCCACAAGAGAAGCAATACGTAGAGAAGCACCAGAAGGAAATGAAGCAGTACTTATCTTCTCCCTCTGTGTTCTCTGCACCAATGGTGAACGAAGACGTTACCATCTTCCAGGTAGACAAGAAGAAGAAGTACCGTAAATGAAACTAAAGAAGACCAACAAGAGCATTAAGGTACCGGCCCCAGAGGGATACCACTGGATGAGCGAGGGTGGTCGTCATTTCTTAATGAAGGGAGCCTACAAGCCACACAAGGGAGCCTCGAAAGAAGCACCGTTTAGATTGGTGACCCATAACAGCGGTGAGCCGAATACGGCTATGGAATCGGCTCGTCGGGCTAAGAAACGTTAAAGGAATCTTTACCATCCATCTTATTATAGAGGCGGGCCACTAAGAGCCTGCCTTTTTGCGTTATGGCATAGCGCACCCTGTAGTTCATCTTGGTCTCCTCTCTAAAGAAGTGGTCCTCCATAGTCTGGCTAGGAGTGAGTTTATCGAAGTGTTTGTATATCCATCCCTTGTTAGCCAGTGGGTAGATGGTACGCTCTGCGAGTTTGGTAGCACTCTTGCCCATAGCATCTGCTACATACTTGATGGTCCAGAACTCCAGGTCGTATATAAAGAATAGGAAATCCAGTTCTGCTTTACCGAGGTCGCTGTTTTGTTTAGCGTCCAGGTACATGTAGTGAAGGTTCTTTAGATGGTTAGCATGCAAGTGCTTCTTTTCCACCTTAGAGAACTCACGAAACAATTTCTTTCGGCTTACCCTACTTTTCGCCATATCTGTATCTTTGTTACAAAAGTAATACGTATGGCATCACTTAGCGGAAATAAAATTAAGGACACCTATAATCTCCTGTTGAAACTGGAGTCAGCAGAGGTATCGTCCTCTGAGCAGGTGGTAGAAGATGGTGCAGGTAACAATACCGCATTGAAACTTTCTACCGACACAGTAGAGACTACTGGAGAATTGAAAATCTCTGGGACGCCTTCTACTTCCACATCTAATACAACAGCGTTGATGCTCAGCACCTCTGGTGTTGTAGTGACGCGCGACCTCAGTACCAACCCAATCGGTACAGCATCCATCACTCCAAACCTACCTATTGTAGCCACAGGTTCTACAGTAGGACTGGCTGACCCTGTAGCGCTTTCTCAGATTACTACTCCTGCTAACGTAGATAAATATCTTGTTTGGGATGAGAGCGCTAGCGAATACAAGTATATCGAGTCCGGTGATATGATTGCCAACGCAAACATTACTGCGAACTCACCGCTTACAGCAACTGGAGCCACCATCGGTGTGGATGATCCAATAAACTTGAGTCAAGTAAGTACACCGTCTACAGATGACAAGTATTTGATTTGGGATGAAAGTGCTAGTGAATACAAGTACATCGACCAGAACAATCTAAAGAACTCAGTGGTATCTGGTGTAAACATGTTTATAGCGAAGAAGGCTAGCAGTTCTGGTCTATCAACTACTTCGACGGCAAGTATTGGTGTATGGGCGGAAATCGCTAATGACTCTGGCGCTACCGGTGCTACCTCTGTAGCCTCTAGTTCAGTGCTTTTCGGAACCGAAACAAACAGTAGTGGTAATCCTATTTTTGACCTAGCACAAACTTCTGATCCAAACGACTCTGTGCTTATCAACGAAAAAGCAGGATGGTTTAAAATAACAGCCAACCTTGCGTTTACTACTGCGTCAAACTTGACAGCATATTTAGAAATATACGAGTCTGTTGGTGCTACCGTATTAATGAACGTGGACGTAGAGTGCCCGTCTGGTCGAACTACAGACGTAACCATGTATACGGTATGGTACAGCGACGGCGCATCTGGATACAAGATTATGGTTAGAGGACAGGGAAGCGGCGTTGGTGTTATTGGAGGCGCTGCTTTGAATAAACTAACGGTAGAATACCTAGGGGCCAACACAGCATTGTAATGACTGAAAAGGAAAGAACAGAGTTCTTCCAATTGATTCGTCTCAAACTAGACGAGATAGAAGATATAATGGAAGCATACGGAGGCAAGCAGCAATTCTTGTCGATGTATTGCTTTGGAATATATGTACCAGAGGAGGATGAAACTCCGGACCGTTATGAGATGATGGCGGGAATGCACATGGCTATGGAAGACGAGTTCGACCTAATGTCCAGCACAGTGCGCGAATGCTTTGAAGACCATATCGACAATCCAGACGAAGGCGATTCTGGTACCATTGATTACTGGTTAAATAAATAGAATGGAACTTATTAGAAAAATCATAATCGGGCAAAACCCGAAGGATGCCATGGCTTATTACGTAGGCCAACGCGCAGGAGAGTCAATCATTGATTCAATAGTACTGGACGAAAGATGTTTTGTGAAATACGGAATTCGTCGCTATCTTGTATACATATATAATGAAAGCGAGGGCACGATGCTATGGAAAACCATAGACGACATGCCGGTACTAATTGAACATGATTGTGACTTCAAATGATTGTAATTGACAACTTCGTAAAAGACAAGGCTCTGCTTCAAGAGATTGAGGACAGTAAAGAGCAATTCTTTAATGACAACGGTAACTACTATTACTGGAACGGTTGGTGGAACTCACCGGCCGACTCCGTAAAGAAACGCCTCATTGAATACCTATGGGGTACAAACTCTCCACACGAGCCCATTGCTCTTGATGGGTTTGAATACTGGACGGGTCAGTTCGGGGAAGGTAGAAGCAGCGACTACCTCAACATGCACTTAGATAAGGACGAGAAACTATGGGCGGACAAACAGGAATTGTCTAGTCCCATTATCGGAACTGTGTTCTATCCTATTGAGATGGACATCGAAGGCGGATACCTAGAGGTGTTCAATGACGGTGAAGACAATAAACCAGAGCGCATCCAAGCCAAGTTCAACAGACTGATTATATTTGATGCAGGTGGCACGCACCACAGAGTAACAAATGTAACGAAAGGGTTACGCTCTGCGATTGCAGTAAACCTATGGAACAAGAAGCCAACCACAGACTTTAAGTACGAATGAGATCGCTCAGACATTTCCTGGTACGTGTTCCTAACGTGACTAAGGACACCATTACAGTCAATGGTGAGCAACTATATCTAGACACCAAGTTTGATGAATTCAACCACCGTACCATGGACGGAGAGGTGGTAGCCACACCAGCCAAGTATGATACAGAGGTAGAGGTAGGCGATACCATGTACTTCCATCACCATGTAGTGCTTGGTGGTAATCACCTTATGTTGTCCGATGAGACAACCCAGTTGGAGGAAACGCAGAAGCGTGGTCAGTTCATTGACCCAGACGACGATGTATACGTAGTGTACTACGATGGAAACCGAGATCCTATCTCTGTACAGGCATACGCATTCAAGAGCAAGAGAACTGGAGAGATACGTCTGCTGAGCGATTGGGTATTTCTAGTGCCGGAAGAACAAGAAGAAGCACAGGAAGAAGAATACGAATTCGGAGACCACGTCATCTACTTGCTTCCCAAGAAGGAGGAGCCAGAGGAAAAGTTTGGGTACGTTAAGTGGTCCTCTCCTAAGTTAGATGAACTAGGCCTGGTGCCAGGAGACAAGGTGCTGATTAGAAAGAATGCCGACTACATGATGGAAGTCGATGGAGAGAAATTGTATAGAACATTTTTGAAATCAATTCATGGCAAAGTCGAAGAAGTATAACAACATTGATACCGCTGTACGTCTAATGGAGGCGATGCAGATTGCGATAGAGAACATGATACAGGAAATACAAAAGCCTGTAGACAAGGAACTTAGTGGTTCACAACGCAAGGCAGAGTTGCAATCCATAAAGCAAACAGCGGTAGACGCAAAAGACTTAATCGTTGAAAGAGAACGACTGGAACAACTTATCAAAGGATTACAGCAAGATGGGGAAATTAAAGAAGAACGAGACTACTCCGGAGGATTCGCAGAGCAATACTCCAAGTAGTCAAGTCTTCATTTACTGGGACTACTAATAGGTAGCCCAATACGATGTGTGTGAGTGTACAGCGGTGATGCCACAGTCTTCGATGACGCAGGTTTGAGCCGCTGCACTCGTGCTCGAAGCACAAGATGATAACAAACACACAGCACAAATTCCTAATAATACTCGCATAAGCCGTGATGTTAATTTAGTGTTAAGATAGTAAAATGGCGGGACTTGTACAAATAGAAGATGAAATTGTAGTCAATATATGCCCTGACAAAACCGAAGGAGACGTCAGGCTATACTTTGACTTGCCTATTCAATTCCCTAAGAAACCAAAGAAGAAAGACATCCTATTCCACGATAAACCAAAAGCAGAACAGCGTTGGCAGCGCAAGGAACTGCCCGACGAGTTGCGTAGGATACGTTCTATGGAGGAGTGGATGGAAATGCCAGAAGCATTCAGAAAGAAGTACACCCCATACGTTAGTGAAGAATTTAAAAGAAGAAGAAATGGAGTATGGTTTTACAACAACGGGGTACCTACCTATATCACAGGAAACCACTACTTTTTCCTACAGTGGTGTAAGATTGATATCGGATACCCATCGTACCTCGACTTTCAAAGGAGACTATTCATACACCTTGAGGCCTGCAATGTAGACCCTAGGTGTGTCGGACAGATATATGTGAAGTGTCGTCGTTCTGGATACACGAATATGTCTGCCGCTGTTCTGGTTAACGAGGGCACACAGGTAAAGGAGAAACTACTGGGGATTATGTCTAAGACAGGATCGGACGCCCAGGAAAACATATTCATGAAAAAGGTAGTGCCTATGTATAAGTCGCTGCCTTTCTTCTTTAAGCCGATACAGGATGGTACTACTAACCCAAGAATGGAACTCGCATTTCGTGAGCCGTCTAAAAGAATCACTAAGAAGAACAAAACTTCTTCAAGAGGCGAAGCCCTTAATACAATCATTAACTGGAAGAACACTACCAACAACGCATACGATGGGGAGAAACTCCACATATTATATCTTGACGAAGCAGGCAAGTGGGAGAAGGGTAATGATATACGAGAGGCATGGCGAGTGCAGCGCACTTGTTTGCTTGTAGGTAGAAAGATTGTAGGAAAGGCTATCGTAGGAAGCACAGTGAATCCATTAGACCGTGGCGGCAAGCAGTACAGAGAGATGTACTATTCTAGTAGTGTTAACGAAAGAAACGAGAACGGCAGAACCAAAAGCGGCTTATACAGCGTATTCATACCAGCGTACGAATCATTGGAAGGATTCTTTGACGAGTATGGTATGCCTATTGTAGAAGACCCAGAGAAGCCAATGATTGGCCTTGAGGGAGAGTACATTAGCATCGGCGCTAAGACTTATCTGAAGAACGAAAGGAAAGGACTCTCTGGTGATTCTTACGAACTCAACGAAGTCATCCGTCAGTTTCCATTCACAGAAGCAGAAGCATTCAGAGATAGCGCCAAAGCATCGCTGTTTAATGTACAGAAGATATACGAACAAGTAGAATACAATCAAGACTTGTTCCCTTCTCCGATTGTTGTAGGAAACTTCGGTTGGGCAAACGGAGTGATAGATAGCGAGGTAGTGTTCAAGCCAGATGCAAACGGACGATGGAGAATCGCATGGCTTCCCCCAGTAGAATTGCGAAACAAAAACAAACCAGAAAACGATTGGCTAGGATGTGCTGGAGTCGATAGTTATGACATTGATGCTACGGTAGACGGACGCGGTTCAAAAGGTGCATGTCATTTCTATAATAAATTCAACATGCAACACCCTTCAAATATGTTTGTTGCAGAGTATGCTTCTCGCCCGCCTTTGGCTAAGATTTTCTACGAGGATATATTGATGGCTGCTAAGTTCTATAGTTACCCAGTATTGATTGAGAACAACAAGTACGGTATCGCAAGGTACTTTGAATCAAGGGGTTACAGCCACTTCCTGTTGGACAGACCAGAACACCTTACCTCTAGTTACGGAAGCAAGACAAAAACAAAAGGTATTCCGTCTAACTCTGCCGATGTAATACAGGCGCACGCACAGGCCATAGAATCATACATACATTCTCACGTTGGTCTCAATGAAGAAACACTGGAATACGGCAAGATGTATTTCGAGAGAACGCTAGAGGATTGGATCAACTTTAAGATAGATGATAGAACCAAGTATGACCTTTCCATTTCTAGTGGTTTGGCATTACTTGCTGCTCAAGGAAACAAACCTGTGCAGAAGAAATCAGACTTCACAGGCAAGCAGTTCTTCCGTAAAGGTCAGATAATTATACGAAAATAATAAGAGGTATATTTGCATAAGTAGCAATCTCGAATATGAACAACGAATACAAACCTGGACAGTCTTCGTTTCCAGATCCGTTAGCGGGTACCGAGGAAAAGATGGGCAAGGAATATGGCCTCCAATACGCGAAGGCTATGTTTGCTCAGTGGATTGGAAGCGACTACCAGAACTCTCTGTACGGAAGAAGAAACAGCGAGTTCGAGCGCTGTAGAGACTACGCGCAGGGTACGCAGGACACATCCATCTACAGACAGATACTCAACTCTTTAGAGAACAATAACGGCGACGGAACACTATTGACGCTGGACTACACTCCAGTTCCAATCGTTCCTAAGTTTGTGAAGATTGTGGTGAACAAGATTCTTTCAAGAGAACCGTACCCACAGATTGAAGCCGTAGACCCGCTATCTAAAACGGAGAAGGATAAAAAGAAGAATGCTACGATATTGCGTATCGAGAATCGCGATATGATTGAAGAAGCCAAGTCTCTTGGCCTTCGTGTTAAACAAGACCCAGGACAACTTCCGGAGACTCCAGAGGAAACTGAAATCTTCCTAGACACTAACATCAAGACGGATGCAGAAATCTCTGCACAGATTGCTACTGAGATGACGTTGAAGTGGAACGACTTTAACCAATCCATCTACCGTCGTTGTGTAGAAGATTTAGCCACATTAGGTATGGGTATTGCTAAGAGAAGCAACGACCCTAACTACGGAATCAAGGAGGAATACGTAGACCCCAAGAAGTTCATCCATAACTACACGGATGATCCAAACTTCACAGACCTAACCTACGCTGGTCATTTCAAGTACATTACCATCATGGACCTCAAGCGTATTGCGGGTAATCAATTTACTGAAGCACAGTACGAGGAGATTGCTAAAACCGTGATGAATAAGTACGGAAACAATCCGACGCAGTTCTCTACAACAGGGTACACTTACGATAGACCTGGCACTCGTTACCGTCAAGGATATGACGAGTATAAGATTGAGATACTTGACTTCGAGTTCATGTCGGTAGACAACATCATCTACGAGAAGAAAGAGTCTGCTTACGGAAACATCGGCTTCTACTATAAAGGAAACGAATACAATGCACCTCAGCAATCTGTCTACAACAGAGAAGCGGTGTACATGAAGAACGCCACTGTATATGGCGGTAGTTACATTGTAGGTACAGAGCACATCTTTAACTACGGTCCAAAGAAAAACATTCCTAAGAACGTACACGACATTTCTCGTGCGCGTCTTTCTTACAGCATCGTAGCCACAAACATTCGCGGAATGATTCCTAAGTCAATGGTATCTTCTGTGATTGGGTTCGCGGACATGCTACAGATTACACACCTCAAACTACAGCAGTCTATTGCTAAAGCAAAACCAGACGGGCTTATCATTGACATTGAGGGATTGGAGAATGTACAGTTGGGTCGCGGTGGAGAACTACAGCCGCTAGAGATTCAAGACATCTACGAACAAACCGGTATCTTCTACTACCGTAGCAAGAACCCAGAGGGAGGATTCCAAAACCCACCGGTTCGAGAAATCGGAAACCGAATCAGAAACATTCAAGAACTAGTTACACTATACAACCACTACCTCGGAATGATTCGAGATGCTACTGGTATCAACGAGGTGATGGACGGTACTTCTCCAAAAGGAGAACAACTAGTGGGTGTGAGACAGCAAGCGTTGGCTGCCGGTAATAACGCTATCTACGACATTACCAATGCAGCGATGGTGCTATACAACAAGGTGTGTGATGACATCGTGCGCTGTTTGCAGGTTATTCCTAAAGAGAGTATTCTCTATAAGGTGTACACCAATGCGGTTGGAGAAACCAATATGGCGGTACTCAACTCGTTCGATAATCTGTCGATGTACAACTTTGGCGTTGTGGTAGTTACAGAGATGAACGATGCAGACAAGGCATACTTAGAACAAAACATTCAGATTGCGCTTGGACAAAGAGAAATCGACCTTGAAGATGCGATTGCCATTCGACAAATCAAAGACATTGAACAAGCCGAAAGATTGTTGGTGGTCCGCAGAAAGAAACGCATCAAGCAACAACAAGAGATGGCTTCTCAGCAGGCTCAACTACAGGCTCAGTCAAATGCTCAAGCCGCACAGGTAGCAGCGCAGATGGACATGCAGAAGGAGCAGTTGAAGGCGCAAATCGAGGCACAGAAGATTCAATTAGAAGCACAGACTAAAGCGCAGTTGATTGAGTTGGAGTACCAATACAAAATACAAATCGAGCAACTACGAGGACAGTTTGGAATCACTGAGCAGCAGATTGAAAGCGGCGTGAGAATGCAAGCCGACCAAGAAGCAGAGAATCGCAAAGATCAAAGAATAGACAAGCAGGCTATGGCACAAAGCAAACTGATTGCCCAGCGCCAAGGACAGCGCCCACCGCTTGACGAAGACATAGTAACTAACTTAACAATATCATAGAATGGCCTGCTCATCATGTTCATCTAGCCCGTGTAACTGCGGCACAGTGTCTACAGTAAACCTAAATACTGCAGCACAGGTAAACATCTGTACCCGTAGAGGAGACACCTTTGTGTTGGAGGTAAATGTTTCTGACAAGGACGGTCAAAGAATCGACTTGACAAACTATACCTTTAAGATGGAGGTTCGCGAATACGACAACGGTCCATTAGTTATTGCAAGCGCAGACATCGACCTGGTTGGAACAGACCAAGGAGTCTTGACTATTACTATTGCAGCCGCAGACATGCTCGTAGACGCAGGTACTTATGTATATGGAGTACAAGCCACACTAGTGGCGGACGGCACCGTAAGCACTTGGCTATACGGAACCTTTGAAGTAATACAAGACATCGTAGAAAACTAATGGCTGACAACAGCGTAAATATAGACGTAACCCAACCTGGGTCAATCAATGTTGATATCACAACAGGTGACGGGAAGAAATTTGATTTTCAAATCCCAGACGACTCTGTTGTAGAGTTGACCAAGAAATCCATTAAGCAATTCGTAGGAGCGAAAGGCCAGAAGGGTCTTAAGGGAGAAAAGGGTGAGAAGGGTCAAAAGGGACAGATAGGTAGTGGTGGTGTTATCGCTCACTATGGAGTATTCTATAGCGACGTAGACCAAGCCATATCTACCATCAACACCCCTCAAATTGTTACGCTGAATCAAACCGACCAAGCCAACGGTGTAAGTATATCTAATAACCAAATCATTATTGCCGAGACTGGTACCTACAGAATGTCTGTAACAATGCTGGTATCCAATCTCAGTAACGCACCGCAGGATGCAACCTTTTGGTTGAAGTTTAACGGGACTGATTACCCAGACAGCGCCCACCATGTTACCCTCCCGGAGAGAAAGAACTCTGGCATTCCTTCTGAGCAAATCATTGAATTTTCTTTTATAGGAACTTCTCTTGCTGCTAACGATTACGTTGAAATATATTGGAAGTCAGATAGTTTAGATGTATACCTAGATGCTACCACCGGGTCTAGTGTACCAGACTCCAACTCTGTTCGTGTCAACATCAACCAAGTTACCTACACTCAGTTAGGACCTAAAGGACAAAAGGGAGACAAAGGCAACAAAGGCCAGAAAGGTGAAGTTGGACAGAAGGGACAGAAAGGTATCAAGGGATACGGAGACAAAGGGTTCAAGGGAAACAAAGGACAGAAAGGAGAGAAAGGCCAGAAAGGAGAGAAAGGGCAAAAAGGTCAGAAAGGACAAAAAGGTCAGAAGGGACAAAAAGGATTAAAGGGAGTACAGGGTAGAGACTCTTATGGTTTTGATACCACATTTGACAGCAGCACAGATACAAGCACATCTCCTGGAAGTGGTGAGTTCAAATTGAATTCTGCATCTCCATTGTCGGCTACCACACTGGCAATCAGTGAGGTCGATTCTTACGGGAATGATGTACGTGATGCTATTCTTTCGCTGTCTGATTCTAGCAATCCGAACAGCGGTATAATTACATTTAGAGACGACTCGGATCCTAATGTTTTTATTTCATACTACGTTACAGCAAGTACTCAGCCATCTACTGGATGGTTTTCTATTACTATTTCTTACCTGGCAGGAGGCTTAACTTCTTTTACAAATACTGATATATACTTTGCCGCATTAAGTATTATTGGAGATAAAGGACAAAAAGGAGTTAAGGGACAGAAAGGTCTTACCGGAGATAAAGGTCAAAATGGAAGTAAGGGCCAGAAAGGTGTTGATGGAACCAAAGGACAAAAGGGAGAACTAGGAGTTAAAGGAGATACTGGAGAGAAAGGAACTACTGGAGAGAAAGGCCAGAAAGGTCTTGCCGGAGACAAGGGACAAAAAGGTATTGACGGCACCAAAGGAGACACTGGGGAAAAAGGACAAAAAGGACTTACCGGCGAAAAAGGTCAGCAAGGCGCAAAAGGAATAACAGGCGACAAGGGACAGAAGGGAGAGATTGGGGTCAAGGGAGACAAGGGACAAAAAGGTCAGAAGGGACTAAAAGGACAGAAAGGCCTTGCCGGTAATAAAGGACAGAAGGGTGTTACAGGAACAAGAGGTTCTTTATGGGACTCTGCTCCTGGCGCCCCAACATCTACCAGCGCTAACATAGGAGATCAATATCTAGATACAGACGACGGCAGTGTATACGAATGGAACGGAAGCGTTTGGGTTTATACTGGAGGTATAGAAGGCCCTGCCGGACCTAAAGGACAGAAAGGTATATCTGGAGACAAGGGCGTAAAAGGACAAAAAGGAGAGATAGGTGTCAAGGGAGATACTGGAGAGAAAGGCGCAACAGGAGAGAAGGGAGTCTTAGGTCAGAAAGGTCAGAAAGGAGAGATAGGCGTTAAAGGCGCTACGGGTCAGAAAGGACAGAAGGGCGTTAAAGGAATTGACGGAGATAAAGGCCAGAAAGGAGAGATAGGTGTTAAGGGTGATACCGGAGCCAAAGGCGAGAAGGGACAGAAGGGGCAAAAAGGAGAAGTTGGACCTAAAGGAGATACTGGCGCCAAAGGAGAGAAAGGACAAAAGGGACAAAAAGGAGAGATTGGACCAACAGGATTAAAAGGACAAAAGGGAGAGAAAGGTCAGAAAGGTGTAGAAGGTCCCAAAGGAACTACTGGTGCTAAAGGAGAGAAGGGCCAGAAAGGTCAGAAGGGCGAGATTGGACCCAAAGGAACATTAGGTCAGAAAGGACAAAAAGGAGACAAAGGCCAAAAGGGAGAGGTTGGTGTAACAGGAGCAAAAGGACAGAAAGGAGATAAAGGACAAAAAGGAGAGATTGGCCCAAAGGGAACCCTTGGTCAGAAAGGTCAAAAAGGAGACAAAGGACAGAAGGGCGAAATAGGAGTGAAAGGCGCCACTGGTGCTAAAGGACAAAAAGGACAAAAGGGTCAAAAGGGATTAAAGGGAATTGATGGTTCTCAATGGACATCCGCTGCAACAACTCCTAGTGGAGCCGCTGCCGAACATGACCAATGGTTAGACACAAGCACAGGTGAAGTATACGAATACATATCCGGTATATGGACTAACACAGGAAATATTGGAGGTCCAAAGGGAGACGCTGGTGCAAAAGGAGCGACAGGAGCAAAAGGACAAAAGGGAGTAATAGGCCCAAAAGGTCAGAAGGGAGTTAAGGGAGATATTGGTCCAAAAGGACAGAAAGGTTTTATAGGATCTCAATGGACTTCTACCAAGGGAACACCGACTGGTGTTGGCGCAGATAACGACCAATGGTTAGACACCAGCACTGGTGATGTATATGAATCTATATCCGGTATATGGACTAACACTGGTAACATCTTGGGACCAAAAGGGCAAAAAGGTGTTACCGGAGCCACAGGACCGACCGGACCGACTGGACCGAAGGGGGATACTGGAGCAACCGGTCCTACCGGACCGACCGGTCCGAAAGGACAAAAGGGTGTAACCGGCGCGACTGGTCCAACTGGTCCAACCGGTCCCAAGGGAGATACTGGTGCGACTGGTCCAAAGGGACAAAAAGGACAGACCGGAGCCACTGGACCTACTGGGCCAACCGGTCTAAAGGGAGCCACCGGAGCCACTGGTCCAACAGGTCCGAAGGGACAGAAAGGACAAACAGGGGCCACCGGTCCGACCGGTCCAACAGGGCCAACTGGAGCAGCCGGACCAAAAGGACAAAAAGGACAAACCGGAGCAACAGGTCCGACAGGACCTACTGGTGCTAAGGGTGCTACCGGGGCTACCGGTCCCGCTGGTCCAACCGGCCCTAAAGGAAACACAGGAGCCACCGGACCGACCGGACCGACCGGTCCGACTGGTCCCACTGGTGCGGCTGGACCCAAGGGGCAAAAGGGACAAACTGGAGCCACTGGTGCAACAGGTCCTACTGGACCAAAGGGCGCTACTGGTGCGACAGGTCCAACCGGACCGATTGGTCCGAAGGGAAATACTGGTGCTACGGGACCGACCGGACCGACCGGACCAAAAGGGCAGAAAGGACAAACCGGGGCCACGGGCCCAACCGGGCCCACTGGACCAACCGGCGCGACCGGTCCGACTGGCCCAAAAGGTGCAACAGGCGCGACCGGTCCGGCAGGGCCTACTGGTCCAAAGGGCCAAAAAGGACAGACTGGTGCTACCGGACCGACTGGACCGAAGGGACAAAAAGGCGCAACAGGCGCAACAGGGCCCACCGGACCGACCGGACCGAACGGACCGACCGGTCCGACTGGTCCAACCGGACCAAAAGGTCAAAAAGGAGCAACCGGTGCGACCGGACCGACTGGACCGACCGGACCGACCGGGCCTACTCCAGCGATTGGCGGTAGTAATACGCACGTGCAGTACAACAGCGCAGGATCCCTTGGTGGTTCAGCCAACTTTATTTTTGATTATACCAACAACTATGTCGGTATAGGCGGTGGTACTCCAGCAAATACATTGGATGTAAACGGTAGTTTCCGAGTAATTCCAGGTAACGTAAATCAGCCATGGTATATTGATACCGGTGCACCAGCGCAATTAAAGAAGGGACAGAACCTTATATTGAATGCCGATCCAACGTCAGTGCATTCCAACACTGTATTACAATTCAATGTTGACAACTCCGCAAGGATGCGTATTACATCTGCTGGATATGTCGGTATTGCAACTACGTCACCGGCATACGAATTAGATGTAAACGGTACCATTAGAGCAAACAACGTAAGCCCTTCTGATGCTACGCTAAAAGAAAACGTAGACACCATTCCTAATGCGTTAGAAAAAGTAATGGCTATTCGAGGTGTTGAATACAACAGAATAGGCGAGCAGAGACGATCTATTGGAGTGATAGCGCAAGAATTGTTAGACGTTATACCAGAGGTGGTACATAAGGACAACAGAGGTATATACTCTGTAGAGTACGGAAGTATTGTGGGATTGTTGATAGAGGCCATCAAAGAATTGCAACAGCAAGTAAATGAATTAAAGTAAATTGCAATAAAATTTTAAAGACATGCCTAATACTTACACCTGGGATTGCAGAACCGTAGACGCCTATCCAACATACACATCGGAAGGTGTCACTGAGAATAATGTAATATATAACGTTCATTGGATCATTACAGGTTCAGACGGAACCAACCAAGCAAAGGTTATTGGAACTCAAGAACTAGAAGTTTCTGACCTATCTTCTTTTACTCCAGTTGCAGACCTAACTAACGATGATGTAGTGGCCTGGACTAAAGCAGCAATAGGCCAAGAGCAGATAGATATTTTGTACAAAAGCCTTGACCAAAGATTATCTGAAATAGAAAATCCTACAACAGAGATACTTACTATCGGAAATTAGTGTATTTTTATTGGTATAAATTCAATTCAATACGTACCATTAAATGAACATTATTATCCATGCGGGTTACTATGCCAGTCCGTGGGATTCCACTACAGAAGGATTAGGAGGAACTGAACAATGTATAGTAAACCTATCTAGGCAACTAGCACTGCTAGGCAACAGTGTATATGTGGTCGGGGATGTAAAGCATCAGCATTACAAATACATTGGTTCTGGAGACCTATACTTTTACCCGTTTAGTTCTATAAAAGAATTACCCCTAGCAGATGTCTTGATAGGGGTTTCGTATTTGCATTACTTGAAGTACTACAAGATTGCACCAGACACCACCACTATTTTTTGGCTACACAATGAACAGCCTCACTATTGGTACGAGGGAAACAAGATGTCGGAAGAAGACATTAATTCAGCGTACAGAAACACCAAGTATATTGTTTGTCTAACCGAGTGGCATAAAGAGGATTTCGTTTCTAAAAATAAATACGACATCAGCAATTCTATTGTCAGTGTAATCGGAAACGGTATAGATACTTCGCTGATACATCCTATATCTAAAAAGGAAAAGAATTCTTACATCTATACCTCACACGCAGAGCGTGGATTAGACGCTGTTTTATCGGATGTTGAAAAGAAGTACATTGACGGGCATTTACATATATGCACTCCCTCGTACGGTGTAGATTATTTCGAGGAGCATTTTAGAAAGCGTGTAGACGCTCTAGACAATGTAACCTATCACGGTAATCTTCCTGTAAAGAAACTGTACGAACTAATGTCTCGCATGGAGACGTGGTACTACCCAACACAATACAACGAGACCTACTGCATAACAGCGCTAGAGATGTTGGCTCACCACGTTAAGCCGCTTGTAAATCCAATTGCTGGACTAAAAGAAACCCTAGGTCCATTCCACAAAAATATCAATGACTGGGAACCTGTCGATGAATACATACAATCTAGATCGTGGGGAAATGTTGTAAAAGAATGGATGTATCTGATTGACCATTACATAGATGCGACATACATCATTACAATGGACCCGAAAGCAAAGAATCTAGAGTTACGAAAAAGATTCGCAGACACGAATATACGTTCTGGACAAGTGCATATTTTCCCGGCATCAAACGGATACACTGGATCCGAAATGAATTTAGACTACGCTGTTGCTGATTGGTGGAAGATAGATAGCGAATACAAGTTTTGGAACAGAGATGTTTTGCCAGGAGAGATTGGTTGTGCGCTATCGCACTGGAGGGTATGGAAGTCCGCTAAGGAGAATAGGTACAAAAAAATATTAGTCCTAGAAGAAGACTTTGTATTGGAAAGACCGTTTAATGCAAATGAAATAGGCACTGATTTGGATTGGACATTGCTGTATCTGGGACACAATTTTGTCAATCCGCCAGTACATACTATTAACGACAACCTAGTAGTTCCGTCTTACACATACAATACTCACGCGTATATGCTCACCGGAGAAGGGGTTAGGTTGTTGCTGGAGCAGAACTTCAATAAATACATTTTTCCAGTAGACGAATTTCTTAGTGCAACATTTGCAGTCCATCCTAGAAAAGACTTAGACTTTATCACTAGAGATACCAGGGCACTGGCTATTGCGCCACAAGTCTTTAACCAAACAAGTAATGAACATACATCTATGACCGAGAACAAATTACCATCAATACCGATGGACCTAAAGGACATTCCTTACCAGGAATTTTGTGAAAGATTTGTAACCTACAGCGCAAGGCTAAAGGAATACGATTTAATTGTAGACGAACCAATTACAGACATATTCTCGTTTCCCTTATTCACTGAAGAATTCTGTCAAGTATTGATAGATGAGGCAAACAGAAAGGATGCTTGGACCAGGGACAGGCATGAGAACTATCCAGCAACGGATATGCTTATTGATGAACTTGGCTTGCAAACCTACTATCAATATGTCTTGCAGGACTTTGTTTATCCGGTTGCTATACATAAATGGAAACTAGAAGGAGTCGAATGGCCTAGAATGGAAAGCGAAAACTTTATCATTAAGTACCAAGAGGACGTTCAAGGGCATTTGTCATTGCACCACGATGGCGCTACCATCTCTTGTGTGCTTGCGCTAAATGAAGAATACGAAGGCGGAGGCACATGGTTTTCTAAACAACAGGAACTACACAAAGGAAAGACCGGATATATCTCTATCCACCCCTCAATAATTACACACAGACATGGCGCAAGACCTGTAACAAAAGGAGAGCGTTATGTACTTGTATCATTTTGTAAACGATAAGCAATGCAATTAGTACCTTACTTCTACCAGAAACACAGACCGGATATGTCTGGGTGGTATTACTTTGAAGACGGATTCTCTGTAGAGGAAATAGATTCCATACTAGAGATTTCTAATCAATTTCCTTTTGTTGCTGGAAAAATATCAGCAGACGACGGAGGCATAGATGGATCTGAGTACCGTATATCAAACATCAAGTGGCTATCTGCAACAGACAGTGCCAACAATGCAATGCACAGAACGCATTGGGTGTACGATAGATTAATGGAAATGATAGACACAGCGAACAATGCTATGTGGGGATTTCACTTACACGGTCTAACCGATAGTATCCAATACACAGAATACGATGGAAGTGAAGAAGGATTCTACGATTGGCATGTGGATATTGGTCCAGACGAATTGGCTTTACGCAAACTCTCTCTGGTTGTCCAGTTGAGTGACCCATCGGAATACGAGGGAGGATACCTTCAAATCAAGACAGGGAAGTACGAGTCTTCTCCTATCAAAAAGAAAGGAACCGTTGTAGTATTTCCGTCCTACCTCTTGCACAGAGTAACGCCAGTAACCTCTGGTATTCGTAAGTCATTAGTACTCTGGGCCGGTGGCTCTGCCCTCAAGTAAAGTTCTTATATTTGCTGTATGGCAGATAGTAAGTACACCAATTTCTTGAAGCGCCACGGACTGAGAGGTTTTAACAAGCCGAAGCGCACACCCGATCACCCAAAGAAGTCACACGTAGTTGCGGCTAAAGTGGGAGACAAAGTAAAACTTATCCGCTTCGGAGAGCAGGGGGCAGACACTGTAACAGAGTCTAATCCTTCTCCTGCGCGTGCTAAGAAACGTGCGTCATTCAAAGCACGTCACGCTAAGAACATCGCTAAAGGAAAGATGTCTGCTGCTTACTGGGCCGATAAAGTAAAGTGGTAATGGCAAAGAAGTATCGCTCTAAAGTAAACGAAGCAGGGAACTACACCAAGCCAGGGATGCGTAAGCGTCTGTTTGAGAAAATCAAAGCAGGCGACAAAGGCGGAAACCCAGGTCAGTGGTCTGCGCGCAAGGCACAGATGCTCGCCAAAGAATACAAAGCCGCAGGAGGCGGGTACAAGTAATGGCGTTGCGTAAATCACAAGAGTCTCTAAAGAAGTGGACCAAGCAGAAGTGGCGTACTAAGTCTGGTAAGCCCTCTCTAGAAACAGGAGAGCGCTATCTACCGGAAGCAGCCATAGAAGCATTGAGTTCTTCGGAGTATGCGGCAACCTCAGCGGCCAAGAGAAGGGGTATGAAGTCCGGAAAGCAATTCGTTGCACAACCAGGCTCTGTTAAAAAGAAGGTAAAGAAGTACAGGTCATAGAAATACAAATACCTTTACTAAATTTGTTACACTAATACAATTAGACATGAACGACAAACTGAAAGCAATGTACGCAGAGGGCGGCCTACTTAAGGCGTTGCTCAAAGACCCTAAACAGCGCGAGATGGCTAAGGGTATGATTAAAGAATACGAAGAAGGCGGCAAGATGGAATACCGCATGGGTGGTATGGCAAAGAACAAGTCTTTGTTAGGCGCACCTGCGGGATTGATTCCTGGCGCAAAAGACACATATTGATTCCTTACACTCAATCAATATCTCTAGGGGCTTCGGCCCCTTTTTTTGTAACTATCTCACGCTGTATAGTGTATGGCATTCGTATTAAATTTGTGAAATAATAAATTTTGTTTATATGAATAGTGTAGAGTCAAGTATGGAACAAGCGTTGCAAGATGCTGGGTTTGGTATTTCAAGTACCCCTCCAGGAGAAGCCGCTCAACCAACTCAAGAGGCAGCGCCTGTAGAGGCGGCACCTCAAACAGAAACAGCGCCAGAGCCGAGCGCAGAATCGGCACCAGTACAAGAGCCTGTACAACAAGAAGTACAGGAACAAGCACAGGAACAAGTACAGGAATCTGTACAAGAACCTGTACAAGAAACCGCTCCACAACAAGAGGAGCAAAGTTCTTTAAATACGGATGATTCGTCAGTAGAGGAGTTCTTTAACGCGTTGCAAAACGAAATGTTATCAGCAACAAGTGGAGAGCAAGTCGAACCCGAAACAAATACTGCAGCAGACCTTGACCCACGGATTCAAGTCATCGCTGACTTTGTTGCTAAGACCGGTCGTTCACCAGAAGATTGGTTCCGCTACCAGGCATTAGATCCATCCGAAATGGATGATCGCACGGTAATGCGTGTCCAAATGGCTAGTGAATATCCATCGTTAGGAAATGATGAAATTGATTTATTGATTGAATCAAAGTACAGAACCGATGATTCCGTTTACAGCGACGAGGAAGTAAGACTTGCGAACCTACAGTTAAAGATTGATGCAGAGAAGGCTAGACAAAGTATTGGCACACTCCGAAACGAGTACACCGCTCCTTTGACTCAACCTTCAACCCAGGCTCAAGAGGATGCTAATCCTTTCGATGCTTCTTGGATGCAAGATAATTCACGCTCACTCAGTGAACTAGGCGAAATTGCCTTTGAACTAGCCGGTGGCCGCGAGTTTAACTTCGGTGTATCTAAGGATTATCGTACTGAATTAGCAAAGTCTAATGCCGACATGACTTCGTACTTTGATAGATACGTAGACGAGAGCGGTGGTTGGGACCACGACCTTTGGAACATGCACAGAACAGTGACGGATAATCTCCCGAACATTCTACAGAGCATTTACCAGCAGGGACTCAGCGATGGACAACGCACCATCGTAGAGAAGGCCGCAAACATCGACGCTCAGTCTCCATCTTCTAACACAGTGCCTAGTCAACAGGACTCGCTAACACAACAAGTACTTGATGCGTTAGGACGTCCGCAAATGTTTTTAAAATAACGCTATAAATAATTAGACATGGCAACATCTTCTGCACCTCCGGTGTATAACAACAACAACGACGCGGTATTCCGCCGCCTCGACCCAACGAAATACACTTCGTTGGCAGATTTCATTGACGAAATCAACAAACCAGACAACCGTGACCAATTGGTCAAGACTTACGGCTACCAGCAAATCTCTGGCGGTCTAACGGGGTTCCTAAACCTTACAGGCGCCGTACGCGCAAGCGGTACCGCCGATGAAGTACAGTACTGGGAAGAAACTCGTTTGCACGCTTACGCTACAGTATCATTGGCAGCAACAGCAGCAACTACTGCTACTAGTTTGACATTGACTAAAGCAACAGGCGACGCTTCTGTATTGCGTTTGAACGACGTAGTATTATGGGACGGTAACGTTCGCGGTATGGTAACAGCAATCTCTCCAACAGGTGAAGTTGCACACAACGCTACTGCTTCTTACACTGTTGAAATCTTGAACGGTAACATCGGTGCTACTGCAGCAACTGGTGCATACAACTTGCCTGTAATCGGTAACTTGTTCGCTCAAGGTTCTGACCAAAACAGCGGTTACTTGGAATCAAACGTAATCAAGCGTACCAATGCTTACAGCATCATCAAAGAGGTATTCAAGGTTACAGGTTCTCAAGCAACTAACATTGGTTGGGTTAACGTAGGTAACGGTGACTACCGTTGGTACGTGAAAGGCGAGATGGATACTCGTGCTCGTTTCTTAGACAAGCGTGAGATGATGTTATTGTTGGGACAGACTATCGGTAACGGTATCACAACCACTAACATCGGTGGCCTACCAACAGCAGGTGAAGGTTACTTCGCTGCTATTGAAGATCGTGGTATCGTTCAGAATGGTGAAATCAATGACTTCGTTGAAATGGATATCTTGATTGAAGAACTCGACAAGCAAGGTGCTGCTCCAGAATACGCAATGTACGTGAACACTTCTCAAGCATTAGCAATTGACGACATGGTTGCGTCATTGAACGGTGCTGCAGGTTTCGGCGACGTAACTTCTGGTATCAGCGCATTCGGTGGTCGTGGTTCTGAACTCGGTTTCGATTCATTCAAGCGTGGTGGTTACACATTCCACAAGCACTCTTGGAAATTGTTGAACGACCCAACATTGTTAAGTGGTTCTGACTACTTGGGTGCGATGATTCCGTTGACTACTGTAGTAGATCCTAAGACTGGCAACCGTGCCGCTGCTTTGGAGTTGAACTACAAAGACACTAACGGATACTCTCGTGAAATGGAGCACTGGATGACAGGTTCTATCTTGGGTGTGAACAACACTAACACGGATAGCCTACAATTCAACTACCGTTCTGAGTGTGCATTGGTTACTCGTGCTGCTAACCAGCACATCCTAATCAAGCAATAACAGACATATCCTACGGAGGGGGGCGTTGCCCCTCTCCTTTTTTAATTATTTAATTTTATTCAAATGGCAACAGAAGCAAAGGCTGCACCAGCAGCAAAAAAAACTGCACCTAAAAAAGGGTACAGTGTGATTCAGAAAAAGAGCGAGGCCCCTGCCCAGAAGGTATATGAGGTTCCTTTTGGAGGCGGCATTGTATTCAAACTAAAATCAGAAACGACAGTATACGACGCAGGAACCAACAAGGTTCGTGCTATTCGTTATTGTCCAGGCGAACCAAGCATTTTCAAAGATGAGCAAAGCACCAACGCACGTAGGTCGCATGTAATATTTAGAAACGGATTGCTTGCAGTTCCACAGAACAAACCAAATCTTGCTCATTTCTTAGACATTCACCCAGACAACACAGCAAACGGAGGGAACAAGTTTAAGTTGGTTGACAAAAGCGTAGACTCAGAGCAAGAGGTAGAAAACGAATTCTTGACACACGATGCTGTTGCATTAGTGCGTACTAAGGACTCTGATGAAATCCTCGCTGTAGCCGTAGCACTTGGCATCAACATCGAACAGAAGATGATTGAGATTCGTCGTGAGTTACTTCGCGAGGCAAAAGCAAATCCAAAGTCATTCATTGAAATGTTTGATGACCCACGAGTGAAGACTCGTTCTGCAATTATCCAGGCGATTGATTTCCAAATCTTGGCGGCTAAGCCAGATGGAGTGTACTGGTTTGACAGCGGTCGTTTAATCATTTCAGTACCTGCAGGCCAGGACCCTACCGACATTATGGTACGATTCTGCCTCACTGAAAAGGGTGCTATCGTCTACGAAGAAATCGTTTCAAGATTAGAAAAACTTTCGTAAGTTTGTTATATCTCGTTTCATAGGCATAGTAATGAGAGTCGGTTAAACAGAGAGGGTGGTCCCGTAAGACCTCCCTCTTTTTTATTCGTATATTTGCTGTAAAGCCCAGACAAGATGGCAAGTGTATATAGAGTTTACAATGCAGTAAAAGACATAGCGAATAAAGACCAGCGCGGATTTGTTACTCCGTCTATCTTTAACGAGTTTGCGGGAATGGCGCAAATGAATATTTTTAACCGCCTGTTCGATGAAATGATCACGGGCAATAGGTTTCGTCGTTCCCAACTAGACGGCCCTCGACAGTTTGCTAAAGCAAAACAAATAGAGGAAGACCTATCTGCTTTCGCAAAGAAGGCTACGCTTGCGCTAACCTCTGGTGTCACAGACAAGCCAAGCGACTTCGCTAGAGTCATCTCTATGTCTACGATAGGCAAGAAGATTCTAGGCGTTCAGAAGCAGGCATTGGTACAGTTGGTATACAACGAAGACCACATCGACAGAATAATCAACAGCGATTTATCGGCACCATCGGACGATGCTCCGGTTGCATTAGTAGGAAATCAAATCGAGGTATTCCCAAATGTAAACACAAGCATCACCTCTATCGTGTTGCGATACTACAAACTACCACAAGGTATATTGCCAGACACAGGAGCAAAAACAACAGCGTCTCCAAGATTCGGGTATACCTCTACTGTCGCTGGTGTGGAAACGTACTCGTCAGCAAACAGTGTTGACTTTGAATTACCAGAACAATACTTCACGGAACTTGTACACGAGGTAGCCAAACTCATTGGTGTGAACCTGCGCGATACGGATGTGTACAATTACGCAAGCAACGAAGTAACTAAAGATGAAACTACATAATGAGCCAGTCGTACATCACAGTAGATAAAGTAATCAACGATTATATAATGAGCATTGACGTAGACGACTACGGTTCAAATGCTTCTGACTATATGTTACGCCAGTATGCACTGCGCGGAATCCGTGAGATTGGATTCGACATGGCTCACAACATTAAGACTACGCTGTTGACTGTTGACCAAACACTAGGTACCGTGGATCTTCCTTCGGACTTTGTGGACATGGTTAAACTAGGTCAACTGGGTAACGATGGATTGGTCTATGTATTTGCTGAGAACAAGAACATGAACCTTCTTCCAGATCAACCGGCAGATGCTATTCCAGATTACCTACTGGGATTTGACTCGTATGTGTTTAGAAACTTTGTGTATGAATCTACCATGGGTCGTCTATACGGAATGGGCGGCGGACAAGGTGCGGGTGAATACCGAATCAACTGGCAAGAAAACCGCATAGAGATTTCACTACTATCAGACACCACACAGGTTGTCTTAGAGTACATCTCTGACGGTGCCAAGTGTGATAACCCTTGTGTACCAGTATACGCAGAGGAAGCATTGAGAGCGTACATATACTACAAAGTAATACAGCGCAAGTCCAGCGTACCTATGGGTGAGAAACAACGTGCCCGCGCAGAATACTACAACGAGCGTCGGTTGGCTAACGCAAGACTCAAATCGTTCAACAAGTTTGACGCATTGAGTACCAGCCGCAGAAACTTCAAACTAAGTCCTAAAGCATAATAGATGCCTTCGATAGATAAATTACTTCCACGCTCACTAAACCAGGATGACGACGAGCGCTTGGTATCACGTACCGAGATGACCGACGCACAGAATATCCGTGTGTCTATTGACGCAGAGCAAGATGCTCTTGTCCTTAAGAACGCATGGGGTAATATCGAACGCTCTGCAACTATCGAGAACGGTTCAATGCCTGCCGGTACGAATGTATGTATTGGCGCTGTAGGAGACGATACCTCGGCACAGGTTTATTACTTTGTGTGGAACAGTGCTACAGACCACACTATATTTAGATACGACCAGAACGCTAAGAAGACATACATCGTTTACCAAGATGAAGTACTAAACTTTTCTAAAGAAGGGTTCGTGTATGCGTCTATAGTTCGTTTGTCTAATGGAAATATTTTGTTGTACTTCAATGATGGAGTGAACGAACCCAAGAAAGTAAACGCAACTACAGCAGAGCAAAGTATCTCTGGAGCAGGAGGATATCCGAGTACATTTACTGGAGGTACCATACAACAGCGCACGAATTACATTACGGTAGCCAAGCAGCCGCCGCTAATTCCGCCAACGATTACTTTCTCTAGAAACTCGTCATACCCGCAGAACGACATCTTTGAAAAGAACTTTCAGTTTGCGTACCAATACGAATACTACGATGGCGAGCAAAGCGCGTTAAGCCCTTACTCTGAATTAGCCATATCAAAAGGACAACTGAAAGACGGATTCCTTACCAACGCACAGCGTAATTATTACAATCAAATAAACGTTAAGGTAACTAACTCCGAACTAGATGTAAAGAACATTAACGTGTATGGACGCATTGGGGATAAAGATGCTGCATTCTTTTTGATTGACAGTATCCCAAACGTACACGGGTCCGGCACACAAACCGTTCAGTTCCGTAACGATTCAAACTACATCGGGCTATCGGCAACAGTACAGGATAAGTTCTACGACAACGTACCTCAGAAAGCAGACGCTCAAGCGGTGTCTCAAGGAAGACTATTCTATGGAGGGTACACAGAAGGGTACGACAACCTTCCTTCAATGAATGTTAGCGCTGTTCCTAACTACTACAATAAGCCGGATACCTACCAGGTGGTAATTACTAAGTACGATCTTTTTCCTAATCAAATAAAGATAGACTACAGCAACTTACCTGCTGGTGGAACTACTAGCGCATCTAAAGTGCTGTTGTCTTTTACCTGGAATGACGGGCCAGTAATCATCAAGAACAATCAAGGGAATCTTGATGACTACAACTTCACAGGCAATAGCCCAAACATTAGAGTGTACGCTGAAGAATTTGGAGGTACCGCTAAGACTACTACTTTCCCAGAAGAACTAAAGGCATTAGCGGGCATTCGTTACAAAACAAATAATGCTACCAACGAGGCTGCTATCAACTTACCAAACGGTACATTGAACAGTCCACCTACTATTGACTTTATAGCCCAGAAGGGAACCTCTGATAGTACAGAAAAGTCTATTGCTATTCGCAAGATTGTTGGTGGTATCAAAGTTATCAGCAGCGGATTACAGGTAAGAAAGATTGTAGAGATACCAGCAGGACAATCCATTACTCAAATAAAAGACAAGGTAAGACAAGCCATTGAAGGTCTGTATCCTATACAGTTTACCCCACAAAACGGAGAGGCTGGTTTTAGTAATTTATGGACAGGTGGCAGTACTGTGGCCACCGAAAGCGCTGCATTTAAAGGACAGGGTACTGCTTACATCAAGAGGGTACAAGTTGGTAGTGATTTCGATTACTACAGAATCTCCATGAACGTAGTCACCTTTAAGGTTGACAAATTAGTATTCGGAACTAGAGAAACACAAATACTAAACGCAGACGAAACAACAGCGCAGTTTGATATCTTAGAAAATAACATCGAGGGTTACACCAACAACATAGAGTTTGTTGGCCGTGTGCAAAACCTTGCTGGAGATTGGGTGCAGATAAACGACAAGCAAACACTTCGCTCTCCAATCATAGAAAGGGTGAATGCGTATGTAACCGCTGGCGGTTCATTCATGATTGCAAACGACGACATGGATGGCGATCGCTGTTTCAAGTCCGGGTCTAGCCATGAGTTTGGTTTGTTGTATTTCGACGACAAAGGAAGACCGTCTGGGGTGCAGCCAATAGAGCAAGACGTATGGATTGAACATACCAATAATCGTTCTAATGAAAATGATTTAGACGGACGAGCAGATGTTGTTGTGCGTATTCAACACCAGGCACCAGCATGGGCTGAAAGATACAGCGTGGTTTACGCAGGGCAAGGCTCTATTATAAACAAGGTACAGTACGGTATTGGTGGCGCGTATGTAGCGCTTAACGATGACGCTGTAGGTTCTTTCGGTGCGTCTAAAAATATTTACCTATCCATAGGCACACTGCAGAGTAGAGCAAACTCATACGACAACCAATTAGGTGCGATGATTAACTATGGCTTTGCGGAAGGCGATAGGATCAGAATCGTTCGTTACGGTGACGACCAGAAAGAAACAGAGACCTGGAAAGTAGCCAAGGTGGTTACACTTATAGCGGACCCAGTTACCAATCCGTTGTTGGATAGAAGTTCTAAGGCATCTATTCAAAATACTACTGGGGACTTCTTGGTTATAGAAGACAATAACACTCCTTACTTTAACACCAACAGCATCCTTAAGGGTATCTCTAGGTGGAACGATCAGTGTATCATTGAAATCTACAGAGAGTCAGACGCGTTTGAAGAAACATTCTACTACGAAATAGGCGAGAACCTTTCTATTGACTCCAACGGAGTACATCAAACCCAACGACCAGGGACATCTATAACAATTAAGGTGGAGTCGCAGTCTGGCAACAGCGTGGTTGCCGAAGTAGACAAGCGAGTGTACAAGGGGGACGTTATAGAAACTGTAGGTGGAGATACCATCACGGTAGGAAACGTCATCGACAATGACGATACTACATATCCGTTTAAATTCTACGGAGATACACCAGATACATGGACGCCTACCAGCACATACAATCTAACGGTAACAAACCCAGACTCCATGGTACGCATAGAGCAAGGGGATTCTTACTTTAGATTACGCACGATGTTCTACGCTAGTGCTCCACAAAAAGGGGACGTTTGGAGAAACATCTCTGCGGCATACTCTCAGAACGCAATAGTAGATTGGGTAGAAGACCCTCGTGTAAGCGACTTCTTTGAGTCAAACTACACCTCAAGAGGTAAGTCGTTTGCCTATCTACCAGACAATACGCGCATCAAAAGATATGGGTCTATCACATACTCTGATCCATTTGCCTTTGAGAGCACGAATCTGGGACTTTCTTCATTCAACCTAACCACACAGAACTATAAAGATTTATCGTACGACTACGGCTCTATAAAGTCGTTGGTTCCTTACGATGAATTCCTATACTTGGTACACGAACGCAGAGGGGGTATTGTACCGGTGCAGAGAAACATCTTAACAGCGAATGATGGCGAGTCATTGACTGCAACCAATATGGTGTTAGGCCCAGTCAAGTACTATACTGGAGAATACGGTTGTAACAACAACCCAGAGTCCGTTGCTTGGTACAGAGGGTATGTGTTCTTTGTAGATGCTAAAGCGGGCAAGGTTCTTAGAATGAATTACCAAAGCGGTATGGACGTCATTAGTGAGCAGTTGGTAGACACCTTCTTTAAAGATAAGATGTTTGCCTCAGTAACTACTGCCAAGAACAGACTGTACCGTGCTGGTGTCGATAGAGAAAACTACGAATACATCATCAGTTGTCCTGCGCTGTATACCAGTGAACTTACTATAAACGATTCGTGTAGTGGGAACACCGCAATAGGTTTTGCTCGTACAAACTCCGGGGGAACCATCTTGAATGTAACAGCGGTGTACGACAACTCTCTGACGTTTAACTTCAACACCGACCCAAGAGATTGGACGTGTGCGGAAGACAACTGGGAAGATGCAGGGAATGGTGTATTGCTTATCGACCAACTCACTAATAATGCTATCGTTGGTCTCGCAGAAGATTTGTCGCCAACAGTTACTGGAGTATTGAATACTGCAATACCTATAGTGATGACAACGTCTGCTTACAACGCGTTCCATACAGCGACATACAATCAATTGACCGAGGAGATAACTCCAGATCCAGCAGGTCAATCGACATTCACTATATCCAACACAGCAGAAACGCTACCAGAGTTTACTATCGCTTACGACATCAAGTCTTCTTACTGGAGTACGCGATACTCCTACATCGCTGAGTCTTTTGCTGGATTATCGGATCGTTTGTACACGTTCTCTGGAGGTGGTATATACGAACACAGTCCAGATGCTACACGCAATACGTTCTACGGAACAGCGGGAGACAGTATAGTAGAATGTATTTCTAACTTCAATCCTTCTATGATTAAGGCATACGAAGCAGTAAGTCTTGAGGGAAACAATAAGGACTGGACAGTAACACTAACCAACAGTGACCAAACAAGCGCGATTGCATCCTCTATATGGCAAGAGAAAGAAGGTTTTTATTATGCCCCAATTCACCAGGACTCAACAAACAACATTGACTATACTGCAACTGCCAATGTTACTTCCGTTAGCGGAACGTCTGAAGTCATTGGAATCGGAACAGTAGCGGCAGTGCCAACTAACGAGAAGATTCTATTTAAGAATGCAATCAATAGCATTGGATTCCCTATAGGAAACACAACAGCGTTATTTAAAGTAAGCGGTTCAGCATTGGTGCCGTTAAATGTATACGTTGTAGGGCTGACAGGAGAGAAGGAATTGGAATGTAATTCTTCGTCTTTCTCTACAGGTTTAGTAATAGGCGACGAGATAGTAATGATATCTAATTCTTCTATCGAGGGGGATGCGGTAAGAGATTACTACTTGAAGGGAAGATTCGTAAACTCTACGACTTCAGCACATGAATTGTATGCAATCAATTTTATATATAGTAAGTCTAATCTGCACAACCAGCAGGGACAATAGGAATATCAGTATTTTTGTAATATGAAACAAGGGAAGAAATTTTTTGTAGGTGGTCTACTAAACGTAGCGGCAGGTTTAGGGCAAGCCGGCTACGGGGTATATCAAGAGCGTCAAGCCAAAAAGAAAATGGCTCAAGCAGACGAAGCCGCAATGGGTCCAATTCGTTCTCAAGCGGCAAGACAAAGAATTGCCCGACAAGAGAGTGATGCTCAATCTGCTATCGACGCGGCCCTACGCTCACAAGCAACAGTGGCATCACAAGTCGCACAATCTGGAGGTTCAAGAGCATTAGTATCAGCGACCCCTGGGCTTATTCGCGCTACAGATGTGGCAGCACAAGGCGCTGTAGATAGATACGGACGTATGGGTGCAGCACAAGCGCAAGCAGACGAGAGCGCCATGTTGAGTGCACAACGTAGAGGTGCGGATGCAAACTTGCAGAGACTACAAAGAGCGGCAGATGCGGCTAGACAAACCACACTAGGTGGTGTAAGCACAGCACTTAGAGGTGCGGCACAAATCGCAGGCGGCGTAGACTTTGCGGGTATTAAAGAAGATCGTGCTGCTAAAAAAGCAGAGAGAGCAGCCGAAGTAGCCGCAAAAGCAAGACAAGGGATAGTCTCGGGCGCACAAGAAGGAATACAAGACCTCCGCCAAAATCAGATTGCAGCAGACAAGCAAGATATCCAAAGCGGTCTAATGGAGTCCATAGCAACTACCGGGTTAATTTCACCGCGTATTCGGGATAAATCACTTAACATAAAGGAAGAAGAAGTATTGAATCCAGGTTCTGTAGATAACCTGTTAGATGAAGTGTTGGTTACAGCGAAATCAAAAGCCCCTTTGGGTAGCGAAAGTTACAGCGAAGGCGGTGAGGTTGAAGAACCAGCAGAAAAAACTCCAGGAGAATTCGACCATGACGAAAACCCAATCGACATCGTTCAAGACGGAGACAAGATTGGAGAGATGACAGGTGGGGAATACATCTTCAACCCAGAACAAGCGGAGGAATTACGCAAACTTTCTGAGAAAGGAAATACCAAACTGCATAAATTCATTCGTACATTACTAAGCAAAGAACAATTTGAATAATGGCTGATACATCCACATTTATGGCCGTAGGGCAAATGCCACAGGTAGACTATGGCGCTGTGTATGAGCAGGCCAAAGCCCGCAGAGAGGCCGAGCAACAAAGAAAACTAGATTACCTTAACCAGTTCCAGAAAGAACGTGGAGCATTTACAGAAGGTATGCAGTCAGCACTCCAGGAAGAATGGGACGTCATCGAAGCAGACCTAGATTCTGGAGATATGTCGTTTGAGGCAAAGGCACGCAGACAGCGCATGTATAACAACTACAAGCAACACGCTGCCGACGCACTAGAATACGCCACAAAGGTGAACGACCTAGAGGCTTCTATCCTGGCAGACCCACAAGCATACAATGACCCAGGTTCAATCCTTGAAGACCTAAGAACAGCGAGACAAGTTGAGGTTGGGGTAGACAATATCCCTCTTGCGATGCAGGAGATTCCTTCTCTAAATGAATTCCGTCGTTACTCACTAGAGGAGATGGCTCCTAACGTAGCGGCTGGCGGAATATTGAACGAACTAAAAGCAGGTGGTGGTATCAGCAACTTCTACGATATGGCTAAGAGCGGTCAACTAGACCCTAACGCTGTATCCGAGAGTGTATCCGCGTACTTTGGTGCCAATGCTTTGTCTCAAGAACAAGAAGACCAGGCCATCGCATACGTAATGCACCAGTTAGGGGCGATTAGTAGCGACATGTCTGACATCTCTAAGGTTAGAAACCTATCAGAAGACCAGCGCAAAGAATACCTAGGCCAGTTCGCTCAGTATGTAACCAAGTCTTTGACTAACTTGATTGCCGACGACATTGAAACAGCGGCAGAAGAAGATGCAAGAAAGGTTAGAAACGCACAGCGTTTGACTCAAATCAAATCAGAACGAGCAGGCAAGAAGGGAACTGTTGGTGGATACCAATGGCAACCAGGAACATTGAGTCTTCCTACTATTGCTGCAGGTCGTAATGTAACTACCGATTCATTGCCAATGATGGATGCTGATTTATACGGTCACGTAGAAATACCAGGCGCTCCTTCATACACAGACATGGAGAGCGGTGTAAAATACCAAGTACACAGCATTGGGCTAGACAACGCTGGTAATCCAGTGGCTATTGTAGGTCGTTCTCAGTCCTTGATGAATCCAGAAACCGGTAAATCAGAATCACGCACTGGGTTTGAGATGATCAACATTGGAGAACTTCCATTCGATCAAATCACCGACCAGAAGAAAGCCCTTGGAATCTACAACGCATACGAAGAAATGATGGACATGTACGGTGATATCGCAGGTTCAGACATAGCAGGCGTTAGTGAAACTACAGGAGGAGGTATGGACGCTGACTTGAGTAGACGTATGCAAGAGAAAACCGAGGCTCTAAGAGGACTGTCTCCAATGGGTCCGGGTATACCGCAATCACAAACAGCGCTAGTGCGACCAGAGATGGCAAATCCAGAATCGCAGTTTAGAGATATGGATGTAGAGCAGTGGGAGTCCATGAGTTTTAACGACAAGAGTAATTACGTTATCGAAAAAGTAAAAGAGAAATTCTCTAATCAAGTAGTGGGTAATGAGCGTCTCGGAACTATGGTTACAGAGTACAGCACTTTGACACCAAGACAAAGACAGTCTGAAATCAAAAAGATGGAGCAAGCATTACTCAGAGAACTAGGCGTTGAAAAATAAATACAATAGATGGAACCAGAATTTTTGAAAGAATTAGAGAGCGCTTATAACCGTGGAGCAACCATTGACGATGTTCGTGGAGTGCTAGGCGATGACCAAGAGTTGCTCACTATGGCGGAAGACTTTTATTCAAAAAAAAAAGAATCTACCGAAGGTTCTCGAAGCGCCGGTCCTTCGGTTTCTCCGTCAGAGTACGTGGAAGATATTACGGCATCTCTTTCTACACAACTCGACTCTGAATCTAAGGCGCACATCACTGGTTTTGTTGGAACTATAGATGAATCCATCCGAAACGGAGTACCGATTGAGAGTATCCGTCAGTCATTGGCAGATGACAATCAACTTTTAGGGATAGCAAACGACTATTACCGTACAGTTCAAGCAGCACAGCGACCACGCTTTGATGTGATGAAAGAGCATCCGCTCATCATTGACGATAACCCCAGTGAATTAGGTCGTTTATGGAACCGCGCTGTTGCTGGTGGTATCCTTGCCAATGAAGTGCAAGAAGGTGAGGTTAGCGGCAACATGAATTACGAGAAGATTGCCTACCTCAATAGTATTATACAGCGTGATGCTCCTAGAGAGGAAGACTACTTGTACGATACTTCTAATCCGGTGGGCAGTTTCGCCCTTGATGTTATCCGTACCATTCCAGAATCACTTATCTCTATGGCCACTGCCACAGGTGCAGGAGCAAGAGGTGCGGCCGCAGGCACCGCAGCAGGTGCGGCTGCAGGTTCTGTTATCCCAGGAGCAGGAACAGCGGCGGGTGCAACCACAGGTGCTGTTGCAGGATACTTTGGTGGCGCTTCACTCGGCCTTGAGTACGCTCACTCTATTATGGATGTACTTCGTGAGGAGGGCGTAGACGTTACTTCTCCCGACCAACTATATACCGCTACCCAAGATGCAGAGATAATGTCTAAGGCACGAGAAAAAGGCCTTAAACGCGGTATTCCAATCGCTGTATTCGATGCAATCTCCGGTGGTGTTGCCGGTAAGGTGGGTACTACCCTTGTAAAATCAGTAGGTAAATCGGCTAGAAACAGAGCGGCCAAGGTAGCCGCCGCAGAAACCCTAGTTCAAGCAGGACTTGGGGGTACTGGTGAGTTCGCAGGACAGGTTATATCTGGTGAGGATATTCGTCCACGTGATATCGCACTCGAAGCATTCGCAGAACTAGGTCCAGCCGCACCAGCGATGGCCTACAATCTTGCCGGTCGTATCGGAAAGACACCTGGCGAGTTAGACTACATAGACTGGGCGAAGCAACAGAATCAAACTGACTTAGCCAGGGCGCTTGAAACTACAAAGATTATGGGTGGCGGGCGCATCCGCGCTATCGAGAAGGAGATTGAGTCACTAAGAAAATCTGAGGACCGTGGTACTAACGCAGATGCTAGAATAAAACAGCGCATTAGAGAACTTAGAAACGAAAAGCACGAACTACTCAAGGCAAACGCAGAGCGCGTGTTAAGCCTAGACGAAGAACAGCGTCAGAAGGTTGAAGAACTTACTCGTGCTATCGGAGCAGGGGTGGACGTAATCAACAATATGCCAGACCTGTCGGCCGAAGAAAAAGCGCGAACTGAGCAATCGCTACGAAAAGACCTTAATGAATTAGACAATATACTAAAAACACCAAGACCAGATGATACGCAAGTTGGCACCGAAGAAGTACCGAGTGGTGAGCAAGTCGGGGAAGAACCTGGGCGAGTACCCCAGTCGGAAATTAGCAGAGGAAAGGCTGAGATTAGTAGAATACTTCAAGCACGCGAAGAAGACCAAGCGTTAACCTCTCGTCACAAGGACGCAGATACCGCATACAACGCATGGAACAAGGGTAAGAAAAAGTTTTTCAATCTCTTTGACAGAAACGATGCGGCTGCACTACGCAGAATGCTAGAGAATGGAGAGTTCTTACCTCAAGAGGAGCGTGTATGGAACAGGATTATTCTAGCAAGTGAAGCCAGAAGAAAGCAAAGTCCTAATGAAAAGTATTTCAACATAGGTAGAGGGGTTACTGGCTACAAAGCGGCAGTAAAAAATGCTGGAATGCCATACACCCGTAGTGCAGGTATGACTACAGCCGTTGGGCTAGAAGGTCCTGTCGCCGTGATGCTTCCTATCCAGAGAGAATCGCTAACAGGACGCGGACTAGAGGATAGATACACCGCACAAGGAACAGCGTACCACGAAATCTTCCATAAGATATTCTCCAAGCATTTCGACGACAACCCAATGGACTTTAATCAGTTCAGAAAATTGGTTATCCGAAGAATGTCTGAGTCCGACGTAAAAGAACTCAATGAATTTGCAGACAGATACAGCGAGGAAAGCAAGCCGTCTGGAATAGGTGCGTACAGGTCAGAGGAATTCATGGTGCAGTTAGGTGCGTTGTTAGGGTCTGAGAGGATACAGTTCCAGGCATCTATGCTTGAGGAAATCAAGGCGTTCCTCAACGCCCTTGTAGGGAAACTAACAGGACAGCGTGTACAGATATTTGAAGACGCTGCATTGGCTAAAGATGTTGCCGCATATATGCAAGGGATGTCTAAAGCAGTAGCGGCAGGAGCAGATATAGGTCGGGTAGAAATGTCAGAGCGCCTCCAAGGAGAGAGATTCCAGAGAGTACCAGCAGAAATGGAGGCAGTTGTAGAAAAGGATGAATACGGCTTCGACATATTGGGTGAGGAGGCTACGTTTAGAGAGGTTACTCCAGCAGGAAACCGAGCAGGAATTCCAGACCCAGAAAACTACGACAAAACATTCGATCCAGTTGAGAAACTACTCAACACCATACGTCCTAGATTGAATGAACTACTGGTTCGTTTAGAGAAGACGTTAGGTGTAGACAGACTACGTGCAAACAGACGTGATATCTTACAGGCATTAGAGGTTTCTGAATCCATCAATGTACAACACATCAACAGGTTCTTCCTTGCACTACGAGGTGTCAATAAAATCGTAAGCAAGATGTCGCCAGAACAAAGAGAGGAAGTTGCTGGGCTTGCTAATGATTATTTGTTTAGCGAGAACGCAGACACACGCAGGGCGGCACTAGAATCCCTTAATAGTATAGACGAAAACATAGGCATTGAACTAGCCAGACTAGCCGCAGTTCGTGAATCACTACAGGAGATGATTCAAAACAGCGCTGTGTTCGGTCAGTTGACGGAGGATATGCGTGAAGCCATCAAGGACAGAACATCCTTCTATGGTACGCGTACTTACCGAGCGTTTACTGACCCGAACTGGAAGTTTGACATTGAACTGAAAAGAGCAGCCGAGAAAGCCTTGGTAGAATTAGAGGTCGAAAAAAGAATACAAGAAATTCTTGACGACCCGGACAGTGATGCGGCGCAAAGAATATCGGAACAACCTGGAGGTGATCCAACGAATGAGACTCATGTTGGAATATACGTTGAGACCGAGGAGTTAGGTAAAATAAAAACAAAAGTAGGAAACTACTTAAGAGAGTTAGAGGGGGCGTCAGCGGCAAACAGGTCTAAATATGGAGATGGACTTGAAGGTTCAAGGGTATTGGGTAAACTGAGAATCCCAACGAAGAAACTCAAACAGCGCAAAGACTTGCCTATTGAGTTGATGGAATACCTGGGCGTAGAGAAGGACCCGTACATCAAGTTCAGCCAGACAATCGCAACACTCGTTAATATGACACAGCAGTTTACGCTGTCTGATAGAGTGAATGAAATTGCTCAGCGCAGTAACCTAGGTGATTTGATTATCAATCCATCGGTATGGAAGAACCTTGAGAAGAACGTCAAGGAAGACTTTAAGGTTGATGAGAACGGTGTCCTGTTGGAGCAACCAATGAGTCTTGGTGATATCATTCAACTCGGTAGAGATATTGGTGCCATTGAGTCCGGAGAATCTATCGCTGAGTTCTACGAGAGAATAGGCGCTACAGAATTCCTAGACGAAGAAGGGAATGTATCTACAAAAAACAGAAAGGAACAAAGAGGTCTCGTGCTAGGGGAGGTATATGATTACTTCCAGAAAAACTACACCAAGATTGACCAAGTAAAATCTCCGATGTACAACAAGTATGTGAAGAACGACTTTGTTGGTATGTTGAAGATGACTCCGCTGTATAATGCGGAGGAGAACCAAAAGTTCTTGCAGGGATACTACCGGTTGCTATTGCAGATGCGTAGAGTAAGAGTATTGTACAACCTACCCACTTGGAGAAAGAACATTATGGGTGGTTGGTACTTCTTGGCCGCAAACTTTGTGCTTCCTTACGGTAAGGAACGCGGAGGATTAACGGTGATGAAAGACTTGAAGAACCGCTTTAAGAAAATGAAAGAGGGACAAGTCGATCCAGAACTAGAAGTAGTGCTAAACAGAATGGGAGAACTAGGTTTGCTTGGTTCTTCTCCAAACATGGCGTTGTTCGGGGACATCAACGATTCCTTCATGGCGATGGTTAACGGACAGAACGCGGATACAGCGTGGGGATGGTTGCCAGGAAAGATTAAGGAAGCCAACAACAAGTTAGGACAGAAGGCGGCACGTGTTGCATACCAGTACGGTTTCATTGATGACTATACCAAAATGATTGCCTACCTCACAAAGCGTGAGAACTTTGCTAAGCGCCTTGAATCTAATCCAGATGGTAAGGCATACAAGGACTTGAGTGAAGCGCAGAAACAACAAGTAGACTTAGCCGTAGCAGAGCGTATCAAGCAGAACATGCCTACGATGTCTCGTATTCACCCAGCATTTCGCCACTTGTTTAAGTTGCCTGCTGGAGATTTCCTTTCGTTCCGTGTTGAAGCCTTCCGTAGTTTCTTTGGAATCTACAAGAACGCCATTGAAGATTTGCGTGAGGCAGCAACCAACAAGAACCTTACCGAATCACAGCGTAACGCATACCTATTAGACTCAGTGGGTACATTGAGTATGGGACTTATGCTTGCGGGATTATCTAAGTACGGATACCAGGCGTTAGCGGGTATGCTACTCAAGGACGATGAGGAAGAAGAACTAGGAATGCAGGCGCGTGGTGCTAACTATATCCTACCTCCTTGGATGCAGGGCGCAAACATCGTCGCTGTAGACATGGACAAGAGTGGTAAGATTCGTTTTGCCAACATGAGTTCGGAAGATCCATACGACGAGATACAAGGTCTTATCTATGGGCGTAACGGTATTACTAGAAGTGAATCGTTAATGAATATCGCGGCCGACTTCAAGGACCCTAACCTTGCTGTGCGATTATTGGTGAACCTAGCGGAGGGGAAAGATAGTTACGGAAGACCTATCCTTAACAACGAGGACGTGAACTGGTTTAACAGATACATCATCGGTCCTTCACTCACCGAATGGTCGGATGCGTATGGCTCTTATATATTCAAGGAGACATTCATTCCACCCAACATGAACTACATCGCTCGTGAATACAGAAAGCGTATGGACGAAGCCAAGGAGAATCCAGATATAGAACTCCAGCCACTAGCAACAGCAGGGCAGTTGTCAACAGCGCTATTGTTCCGTGACTATCCGGTGGATATTCCTCGACAGTTCTATTATAATATGCAGGAGCAGAACTTCCGCACACCATACAGCGAACTTTCAGAAGACAGAAGGGTGATGCGTCAAGCAAGGTTGGACGAGGTAAAACAAGCCTATCAATTTGTAGTCAACTACGGAACCAAGTTTGGGAATCCAAAGATGATTAGCAACGTAGAGAACACCATCAAGAAAACGTTTAACAAAAGCCCAGACGAAATGCTGTACATCATTTACGGCATCGAACTTCCAGGAGCAGAATAGTATATTTGTAGGATGAAGTGGACAGAAATCTTTAAGGATAGCAACGACTGGAACGAGAAAACCATCATTGGTTTCTTGTCGTTTGCGGTAATGGTAATCGTGATGGTTGCCGATGTAGCAACAGGGGCTTTTGGTAAGGACCTTCCTGTTAATGAATTCATCTATAACAGTTTTGTTATAGTAACCCTCGGTAGCCTAGGCGTGGCTGGCGTGGAAAAATTTGCAAAGAAATGACAGAGACAGATATGAAAGTAATGTTATTGAACGCAAGCACGTTCGTTATTACTTTTGCTGAAATAGAAATGGCATTAAAGATTGCGCTGTTGCTTATCTCTATTGGATACACCGCACAGCGATGGTACTTGATGCACAAAGAAAGTAAGAATGGCTAAGATCGGAGAGGATACAGAAATCACACTTGACCTAAAGACCATAGTTATAGTAGTAGCATTCTTAGTATCCTTAATCGGGATGTGGTTCACCCTGCAAAAAGATATAGACCTTGCAAAAGAACTTCCGGAACCAAACATATCACGCACAGAGTATGACCTTAAAGACCAGATGGTACGCGATGCCATCATGCGTACACAAGAGCAGGTTGAGGAGATAGGTAAGGATGTTAAGGTCATTGATGAACGCCTCTTTGAAATTCAACAGAAACAAAAATGAGAACACTGCTATTCTTTTTGCTACTGTCCATTCCTTCCTTCGGTCAGAACGCTTTGATTCACATCAATGCGGAATTCAATAAGTCGAACGATTGGTATGGCCTTGAAATTATTGAAGGCATCAAAGTATACAATGGTTACATTGATCAGAACCCCGCTATCCAAAAGAAATACAAAATCACCAAGGTTCCTACCCTTATACTCTTTAGAGACGGAGAGGAAATAGAGAGATGGGAAGCAGGGCTGGACATGAAACTGCACATCACTAGTAGCGAGGTGCAAAAAGAAATAGATAGTTTGTAATGAAATGGCCGGTCGCGTTAATCACCATAGCCTTATTGAGTTCCTGCAGCGCTCAGTGGCACCTAAAGAAAGCAATCAAGAAGGACCCGACACTACTCCAGACGGACACGATTGCTATTGTGGATACGGTTGTGACGCCACCTGTTACTTTGACGGACACGGTGACGTTGCGTACACAGGACACCCTGGTTATTCAAAAGGATAAACTCAAGGTCAAGATTGTAAGATCATTTGATACTATCATGGTCGATGCCATCTGTGAATCCGACACCATCGTAAGAGTAGTAGAAGTACCTGTGCCGTCCCTCGTTATGAAGGACAGCGACAGGTGGTACAACAAGGTTTACAAGTTTTCTTTTTACTTGCTGTTACTTCTTCTTTCTGCACTCGTCGTATATAGGAAATTACTTTCCTAATTAGGAACCGCAAGCCTCGCAATCTTCTGGGTTTTCAATGTTGCAAGTTGGCTGTTCAGCGGACTCAAGTTCCGCTACGAATTTGTCGAAGTCTTCCATAATGAGCGATAAAAAAATAGGTTGTGCCCCACAGAATTGTGAGGGAGAACGAAGATACGAAACCTCTACCTTATGGTTTCAATTCGTAATAGGGTGAGTATGCGGTTCTTACCTTCCAGGACCTTACTTCCTCGGGAGAGAAATCGGCGAATATGTATTCTTCTGGCGAGGTGAATAGAATAAATAGAACCACCTGTGACTTCTCTCTATCCATCGCAGGCTTGTTTGCCTTGAAGGTTTCTTCACAAGTCTTAATGCTGAGGTGATGTTCTTTCTTGTCAGACCAGATGGTCATGTCTGGATCGTCCTTGACGTTCTTGGTTTGCTTTAACAGCGATGACACTGCATACCTACTTATCTCTGGTGTAATCTCGAAGCGGTATCTAATCAGTAACTCTCCTAGTATACCAATGTACTCTGTGTAGTACTCTCTAGATACCTCGCCTAGTAGTATAGACTTCTTTGTGCCCTTGCGCTGTTTGTGTGTTCCTTCATACCGTTCCCTATTAGCGTCTATCCTTCTAATGGTTAGGTCGTTGGCGTAGTGTTTTAGGTAAGACGGTATAGGAAACTTTTTCACGACAGTCCTTTTAGGCGTTCTTTATTTATGGTGGATAGGTCGTAATGCTTTTTGCAGTACTCGTATAGGTTGTTGCCCAACTCCCACGCCTTAGTCAATGTCATGCTCTCTACGGCCTCTTTCCATTCCTTTGGAGTACTACATAGAATGCCGGTCTTTCCGTGCTGTATAACCTCCTTATATGGCGTTACGTTGGATGCTATGATTGCAGTACGAGTGAACCCTGCTTCAACCACTTTCAGTTCTGACTTGCACTTGTTGAACGTAGAGTTCTTCAAGGGAGAAAGAGAGACATCGAAGAACTTGTACAACTGTGCGTACTGAGTGATGTCCACAGGGTTCATTCTATACTTTGCTTTTAATCTTTCTGGATAATCCATAAGGGCCATGCTGTATAGTTCATAGTCCTCGAATGTCATGCCCATCATGTCAAGGTCTTTCTGGTGCCCGTTTGCACCAAGGTATCCGAACCTAACCTTATAGTCTAGACTAACATCTTTATCAGCGTCTCTCCACTGTTTCTCTTTCTGATAGATGGTGTTAGGTATTACACGGTAAACAGCGTCGGGGTTAATCTTCTTCATGCGCTCTGCGAGGTAGGCAGATGGCGTCCATATCTCGTCAGCAATCTTGATGCTTTTCTTAATGGCGTGTGATTCTACCTTCTCGTAGTGTTCGCGTGCTGGATTATCTTTAGGTAGTACCCAATAGTCGTCGTTGTCTAGGATTAGTTTAACGTCGTTGTCTACCAAGAATTGTTTGAATGCCTTGTGATCGGACACACTGAATCGCCTTGAGCCAACTAGGTTCTTTACCTTAGTCAAATCAAAGTCCTTTAGGTCATTAAAGTTCTGAAAGAAGTGCACCTCCAATCCCTCCTCCTCTTTGAGTCGAAGGAAGGGAGTCATCAATCTATGGTAGTTAATACCGCTTAGACCGTCAAGATAAATCAGCGTCATCATAATACTCCAACAGCGCCGAGCGAATGAAATCAAACTCGGTGTCTATGTCTCTCTTGTATTTACGGATGGTGTTGTGTAAGCGTTCGGCATCTGTCCTCGGTTCACCACTGTTGGTGTGAAGACTCTCGTATAGTTCTGTCGCCGCTTCCTGCATTCGTGAGGTTGCCAGGAAGTAAACCTTACTCAACCAATCTGTATCCATGTGCTTTTATAGTTGCTATGAACGCGTCCTTGGGAACTTCCGCATCGTAAGTTGTTGACTGTGATGTGAAAAATCTAGGGCTGTCGTCGTTAATATACTCATGCTTTCGTAAATAATCAGCAAGAAATTTACTACAACATATAGCATTGTCAACATCAAACCTACAATTGTAGCGAACATGTATAGACATAGATTCCATGTGGAACTTATCAAAGCCTTCAAGGGCTTTCTCGATTTCGCTCCAGTACTCTGCCTTGTACTTTTGTCGTACCGTGTAGTGACGTCCCGCATAAAATTTATTAAGCGAAGGTGGCTTAGGTAGTTCCAATGATATTTCTTCATAATCATTCACATTCTAATATAAGTCTAAAGTACTATCCTTGTATGCTAATGGTTGAAAACTTTTGTTTCCGGTCGCTAGCCCACTAAAACCGGTACGTGAACTGTTGATTTCTAGTATGACAGGATCGTCCCAAGGGGTGGGTGCGCCACCTGTTTCTTGGTTACGCTGTTTGCGGACATGAATTTCCGTGCGTATGCGTATAGCGTGCTCTGGAGACTGAACCTTTCTATGGAACGTGAGGAACGAATCGCAGCGGTTCACGAACTTACCGCCTCCTTCAGTCATCGCCGCATTAGGAGCGATAGGCAAACCATCGTCTCCTTTGATACGTTGTGCCTCAGTGATAGAGTGAGTGTTCAACCATATCGCCATGTTGTTGTTGACGCTAAACGTCAGCAGTTCTGAGGCCGCTTCATAATGGTACTCGTGAGAGGACAGTTGCGAACTCTTAGATATGGTTGTCTTAAGCGAGTTGTATGGGTCAATTAAGAAACCATCGTATGGTTCTTGTCGTATAAGTTTTTCTGCAAACACCAATAGGTCGGTGTAACTGTAGGTCTGTGCATTACTAATGACAGTAAAGTGTTGGTTTACCCACTTGTATGCAGCAACACGTTCCTCGTAGTGCATCTCGCCGATTGGAACATCGACCAAGAACTCCATTAATCGCATCTTAATCGACGCTGTTTTGTTTTCTGAGGAGTAGATAATCCAACGCCATCCGTGCAACATAGAAGAACACACCATTAGATACAGCGCCATAGTAGTCTTACCTACGTTGCTGTGTCCGTTGATAATGGTAAATTCTTTCTTGAACAAGTAGTACTTGTCTAACTCGGGAAGCCCTGTAGTTAATCCCTTTGCAATTTTACCTGTAGCAAAATCGTTAATCCATTCAAGGTCATTGTGGTCAGAGGATATGAAGGACATATCCCCATCAAGGATACGCATCTCTCTACGAATCTTGTTCTCGTCATCAATAACCTCTCGGATAGGCATACCCTTTCCTTGCTCTATACCATCACGAATAGTACGGTGCGCTAGGTCCATGTCTTCTACGGTACCACGACGCGCAAGTTCACGCTGCATTACTCGTATGGCTTCTTCTTCTTCCATACGTCCGGCACTGATGTAACCACCACAAAGAACAGCGGCTCTTAGCAGAGTGGAATGCTTCTCTCCATCCGGCGCTTTGCGTATCATGCGAGCCACGATGTCTACCTTGTCGTAGTCGGTATATAAGTCCTGCTTAATAGCCTCTTGATGCTGGCTACCTTCCGATAGCATGGCCCCGAACTTCTTAGACTCCTCGTTGCTAATAATGTCTGGGTCATAACTTTCAAAACAAGCACGAGATACATTGATGCCCGATGGGTCTACCTCAAGACCATAGGTTCTATCGAAGTACGCTTGCAATGCACGGAAGTGGTCGCGATGTCTTTCGGGGTTGGTAATCTTTACCAATGCTTTCAGACCGTCTCCACTTGGAGACACCCAGCATGCTCGTATGAATTCATCTGTACCAAGCAGTGACTTGTAGTCGTTAACATCAACGTGATCGAAGTCAAGAACAATCAATCCGCTATGTCCTTCTATCTGACTATCCCTACGTCCTTTGAACACACCAGAGAACAGCGCAACAGGCAGTTCCTTTTTCATATCGGACTCGCCTAATCGTACTTGCTCTACCTTGTCTTTGCTTTTCCCTTCTTTGATTCTCTTTAGAGCGTCCTCTAGTTTTGTGTAGTGTGGACTGTCAATACTTTTGATTGACGGGAACATAGTAATGTTCTCACTTGAAGTGTTGGTCATAGTCTCTCTCTTTATAGTGCTCCGAATATCCGACAATCTTTTGAGATACCACACGGTACACTCTAAAATTTTCTTTCTTCGATGTCAGTTTCGTTTGTCCTTCTAAGAACTCTAATGCCTTGGCGTCTTTGTTTAAGTGGTGCATAGTCTTGGCCCTACTCACACATTCCAACTCTTTCCACTTGTGTATCGAGGACTTCTTTCCTCTGCGTGATTGCCACATCACATCAACTACATACCAATAGATTGGCTGTCCGTTTTTGGTGGCTTCTTTAATGTCGTATTCCCCCATTAGTAATTGAATGTTACGAAGTCTTTGTTGAATACAGTGCGTACCATATCCTTTGCGTCTTTGGATAGCAATACTTTGCCACCGCTTCCTGCGTTCTTCTTGGGTAATTCCACTTCGGGTAATCCCAATACATTAGATATGTACTTCCAATCTTCGTCAATGCTTTCTAATCGCATCACGTAATCGCAACGATAACCATCAATGAACGCCTGTTGTGTCGCTATGGTTTTGTGTTTACCCCCGGCCATCCAATCTCCGTGATGCCAGAACTGTATCATTGAGATAAAGGTTAGCGCTAAAGGCGCGGTAATCACCCTTTCTCCGTTGATTAATTCTGGCTTAGGCATCATGGCCACATCGTTCAGTATAGACCATGTGGTTTCTGCACGGTCCATTCTGTAATTGCAGTGATCCATATATCCGGATACAAACCAATCGTATGGATTCCGCACAGTTGTGAAGATGTAGTAGTCTTTAAACTTTTGGGGGTCAATCATTTTGGATAACAAGTGTAGACTTTCATGCCCGTATGGCGGTGTATAATTATCTGAATACATACAGTACGGGTCTAACTTAACGAAGGCATCCTCAATAGAGGTGCTACCTGTCTTAGGTATCCTCACATAGATACAGCGATACTTGTCAGAGACTATCATACTTCCATTGTATTCACCACATGTACTATCTCGTAGTTACCCAATGTGTTTGGGTTGTCAGTATACAACACTACCCGGTAGTTCAAGTCTAAACCTATGTTACACTTGTGTTTAAGCAATTGGTCTACGATGGCCTTACCTTCTAGGTACTTGTTAGCGTAGAGTTCATTGACCCGTTTACCATTGCTAAGTATCTCCATGTACATCTTGTGGTTGTTTAGGTTTGCAATCACGGTAGTGTGATGACGATTAAACAAACCACCAAGGTTAGCCATCGTCAATGTAGAGTGCTCACGCAGATATGCGAACACCATACATCGTGCCTCTACTAACGGCCTGTCTCTACGATTGAGGTACAACTTCTGCTTCTCCACCCTGTTGAGGTCAGAGAATACATCAATGGCTTCTTGGATTGCTGATTGCTCAATGCTTCGTATCATTCGATACCCTCTGCTTTTAATTCGTGCGTCTTGAATCATTTGTCTAGGATAATTCGTTTGTAGTATTCGGGCGCTACCCTTTTAATTTCTCTGTAGTACTCTGCTTCTGCTTCACGCAACTTGCCCTTAGTAACAGCGTCTCCATTTGCTCCGGTACCGAATTGTGTGTGGAGAAATGCTAGTGATTCTAATTGCTTGTCTACGTGCGCGCGTACAGCAGGGCACATCTTAGCGCGCGATGCGCTCTTACATACTTTTTCCATATTGTGCTGAGTTTGGATTTACTTCAAAGTGGGAACCGAAAGGGTCTGGAGAAACCCTAGCGTCCAGGGCGTAGATGTCACGCTGCTCAAAGAACACTAGGTACTCTCGTTCCTCCAGGAAACTAGCCATGTCTAGGGCTTGCTTAACATGACAATGCTCCACCTTAATTAGGTTAGGGCGATGTGGCCCTTCGTATATGACTTGTTCTAATATAACTCTATCGTGTCCCTCGGTATCTATCTTTAGGAAATCTACCTTTGGTATCGGTGCACTGTTGAGCACGTCTTGGTATGTGATAGTTACTGCTTCTATCTTGTCCACCAAGTGTTTGTTCTGTGGTATAACATACTCGTCAAACGAACTCATACCTGCAAAGTCGTGGTCTCTGTCCACTACTTCCTGCTTGTAGACATTCATACTCCGCATACCAGGCGTAACATCTACTGCTGCGTTAACATAGGACACGTGTTCGTATCGTTCAAGAGAATCTAGATACCTCTTTACCGGCTCTACGATTATACCTCCCCATCCTTTCTTTCCTAGTCGGTTGAGCGTAGCAAAATCGCAACTGCCTATTTCTATAAACCATTTAGTAGGCTTCATAGAGTACTTCTTCTTCGGTGTAATAATGCTCCGGAGCCATGTAAATCCACGGCGAAAGAATAGCATTGTGATAATTAAACCCATCTCTGTTTAGCCCTGTGCATAGGACGTTCTTTTGTTTACGCTCATACCAATCCGGATGCCCTTCAAGCATGTCGAGTGCGTTGAGTGTATCCTTATCTACCAAGTAGACCTCTACCATTACTCTCTTACCTATGCCTGGCTTGTCTACCAAGAATGGTAGGCCCGATCCGTGTACCACTAGAGGATACTTGTCTTCAGTGTATGCCTCTGCGATGAAGTCAGCACCATGCAACAGCGCATGATTACTATACCCACGCTTTAGTGTGCCGTAAACAGCGACTAAAAAATGACGCAGTTCTTCACTATAATGTTCTCGTACCAAAAGTCCACGTCCATCTTCTGTGTACTGCTGAACACTACTGCTTTCTTTCTTTTTAATACCCATCGTTTGTTACGCTTGTTGAATCTAATAGAATAGTTTGTCTTTACCTGTACCGGCGGCTTATCGTCCCACGGTCTGTTGCTACCGTATGGTATGCGTTCTTCTCCTCGTTTGTGTGCCATTGTCTTTGATGTTAAAGGTGTCAAGCATCTTGTACAGTTTACTTGACATTGTTGGCTTCTAATTTCTTAAGTGTGTCCTTCAGTATCACATTCCAAGCCCACTTGTCCTTGTCAGCGTTCCAAAGTTTCTCGTACATCTCAAGTAGTATTTCTCTTTGTGTCATCTCTCTTTGGTGTTAAAGGTTAAATGTGGGGAGGGGTTCTCTTTCGAGAGGGGTTTTGCTAAACAATTATTTATAATCCCCTCCCCGACATTAAACTTTAGAACGGCAAGTCACTACTGCCTTGCGCTACCGTTTGGTTGGCTCGGCTGTTAGTGTTCGTTCCAGCGGCACGTGGGTTAAACACGCTAGTGAAAGCACTACCGTCTGGCTTGATGATCAAGTCCACGTTCACATTACCTGCGCTCGTTAGGTACTTTTTCAACTCATCCAATTGTGCCTCCTTGTAGGAGATTGAATACTTTACGACACCGCTGTCGTACTCCTTACGCTCGCCTACATATCCAATGTAGACATCCTTCTTTGCTTGCTGTTGCATTGCATTGAAATTAAATTTCCCCTTGTAAAAAGAACGTAGAAGATGGCTTGTCACTTTGGTAGTGTTCCTTGATGATGTTCAAGGCACGGGCCACTTTACGTTTGCCGGAGTCAAGGGTTTCCTCCGATGCTTTGTATACTGCTGGTAGGTACGGGTATGCTTTTTCCTGTACCACCCAATAGAAATCCTGGATTCCAAACGCGTGCGTATATAAGAACGCCTGTATGTCGTACCCGAAGGAACGTACATCTCTAGGGAATCCTTTTACACTGCGTGATGATTTACTGTCTGCTATGAATCCTTCTCCGAGACAGTCTAAGAATCCTCGAAAGGGAATTACCTCACCGCCTATGTCTAGTTTCTGATGAAACTCTACCTGGTATTCCCCATCGAGGTATATGTTTAGAACCTTCGAGTCATCTAGTCGGGTAATCATGTCAATGCACTGCTGATATTCCTCAGCAGATAGCACTGTCTTTTTTCCGGCCAACTCTTTTTGTTCTTGCTTCCATTCCTTGTACGGCTTAGTAACCCTAGGGTTCTTTCCACCAATGTCCTTAACGATTTCACTATCGTCAAAGACAAAGAATGTTTCGTCAAACTTATGCGGCTCGAATAGAAGGCAATCGTAGGCACTCCCAAATGTTAGTGCCTCCGATTCCTTACGCAACTTGCCTTGCATGTATAACTCAAACAGCGCTATGTCTTGTAGCGCGTACTTAATAGACGAGTACGACAGGTACGGTTTGCCTGTCTTTTCGACTAGAGATTCAAACCATCCATTAGTCATACTAACTTCTCTAGTTTTTCCTGCTGTGCTTTAGTCAGCGTGTCTCCGTACTTGTCTTTGATTTGACCCAATCGTGTTGCACGTTCGGGCTTGTTCTTGCCGTCCTTGATGTAGGTAACAGCGCTCGCATAGATTTCGTTGTTACTTTTAGTCGGCTCTGCCGGAGCGTCTTGCTTCTTGATAGCCATGTCTACCTCATCTGCTGTTGCGATAGAGGTTTCGATACCGATGCCTAAGAATCCTAACGCACGACCTACTGCTGAGGTCTCACAGTTCTCTACATAAGAGGTCTGGTTGATGCGTGATGACGTACGGTCTTCCTGCGCCATACCTTGCGCCACCACTTCGCCATTAGCATTAGTGATAGTGGCTTGTACAACACACGAGTTCTCGTCTATGTGTAGGATGCTGGTGTTGAGTCCAAAGTCTTTGTACTCGGATAGGGTACGGAACGCAATCACACGTTGGTTTACTTCAACGTACTGCTTTCCCTTGATGTTCGTTGTCTTGAACTGATAGGTGTTACTCATTGTATTTAATTTAATTGATTACGAATCTAGTTAATCCTCATTTAATTCACAAGGAATCCTCAAGATTTTTTCATAGGCAAGGTCCATCCTTGCTTTGTCTGCGTAGTATATGTTGCCAATCTTGGCCATCCACTCCACAAAAGTTGGTCGCTGTTTCATTCTTTCTCCTTTGGCTTCTTCCACTTGATGTCCCAATCCTTTACGAACCTATGTACTGTGCGGTCAGATACCCCTAGATGCTCGGATGCTATCCGTACATTTTGATACTTACGCAACGCATAGGTCACTAAGATTTTCCAATTATCCTCAATGTTTAGGTTCTCCTTTTGCTTCGCCATCGTGCGTACATTTTTGAAGCCCACGCCTTTCGTTGACGTGGGTTCTTGTAGATACTGCGTAGTCTCGCCATAGCGATACGCATAAACTGTTTCATTGTTTTAGTCTCGTTCGATTCCATAATCGTCTAAGTCTCTATTACATAGGTCTATTATGTCCATCATCTCTTACTACGTGTGTGGGTCAGCCAATCTTTTTTGTCTACAAGTTTTTCACAGGTCTTGCACCATAAAGCCGCCCAACTAAAGTGTCCTACATTGTTCTCTGTCTTACACTTCGAACAGAATATCTGTCTCTGCCCCTCACGTGGCGCTTGGGTGTGTTTGTTTACATTTTTCAGTTCCATGTTACATGCGTATTAGTCTTAATCTTCTTTGGTATTTGCGTATCAACATCGCTGAGTTTACCAACTGATGTTGCAGTTCGTCCGTCCACCCGAACCTACTCGCATGGATCGTAAGGTTTACTTGGTCAAGCATGAGCATGTCCAAGTACGCCTCAGTTCGTTTGATATGTTTGTACTTCCGTATCATCGTTAGTCAAATAAGAATCCCATCGCTTTGACAATCACATAGAAGAAGGCCAACATAGGGCCGTACATAAATATCGACGCAAGAATCTCCAGCAACAGCGAAGGTTTACGTCTAGGTCTGAAATCGTTTTCGTTGTAGTTCATTAGGCAAGTTGTTTATTGCTTCCAAAAGTCCATCGTATCTTCTTGCTCCACCTGGACTTTGTATAGTAGGGCAAGTGCTTCGTCAAGTTTCACACGGACAAAGGTGCTGTGTAGAATTTCAGCAGTGTCCCTCGCGTATTCCACGAGGGCTACTGCCTTTTGTAACTCAGTCATTACTCTCCGCGTTTCTTAGTCAAGCGGTCAAAGAAATTGAGGCGTTCATCTGCTTCGCTGGTTACTGCCTCTGTTTCCTCGTGCAGTTCCACAGGAACTTCCTCAACCTCAACCTCATACACCTTTGTGGTACGAATGTTCATCACTTCACGCAAGTCATTGTTGCTTTTCAACAACGTCTGCAACGCAATAGAAACTGTCGGGTCTAGGTCGCCGGAGTTCAAATACTCTGCAAGTATCTCCTTCGCATTCTCCGTAGTTACAGACACAATCTCAACAGCGTTTACAATCTGCGGTGTGTGGTTGATAACCTTACGCGATTGAACACGTGGGTCTGTACCCACCTCGATAATCTCTGTACCTGTTGGTACTCTTGCACCACGTTCGCAGTAGTCCACGAACAATAGTCTGGCATCTTCCAAGTCTTTTGCAAAGACCGTAAAGTAAGATAGCGTTGGCCACCCCATAGGCGCTGTACGTTCTGCGCTCTTGCTTCCTTGTCCCTTGTAAGGGTTAGGTACGGTAATAGTATACACGTTCATAGTCGTCGGTGTGCGGTGTTATCCTCTTGCACTCTTGAGTTCGGTTATTAAATTTTCTAGTTCAAATATTGCTTCTTCAATCTCATTGAATCCGCCTTCCCCACTATCGGACATCTCAATAGCATACATCGTTCTGTCGAATATAGCCATCACGTCCTCGGATAGTTGGGGGTACTTGTCTGCCATGCTACTACACAGCGCTACAAATTTATCCATCGCTTCATCGTTCATTACTCGTGCGTATATAAGTTCAAATTATTTTCCACAAATTCAAACTTCTCATCAACAATTTTACAAATCATCTTCATACCACAGCGAAAGCCTTTGTCCCATTGGTCTTCGGGATTGCTTTCTAACTCACGTTTCGCAACAGCATACACGTTACGCAGTACTTGGTATGCACCTGCCTGGTATTCGGCAGCGGTCATCTTATGGGGGCTATACTTTTTCATACTCATCAATCAATCGCTCAAGTTTCTCCTCGTATGCAATCGAGCCATGCGGTACGTCCTTGAAGAACATTTGGTGCAGTTCACGAGCGGTATACCCACTCGCTACATTGCTTATGCATGTACCACTTCCATCTCCGTCATTCCATATACTTACGCCGTCAATGTTGGTCTTACATTCGTAACCCAATCCACGTCGGGTCTCAAAGTAACGGACTCCCGTTACCTTCAATTCAATCTTGCTCATAGGCATTTGTATTTAGTACCACGCATAGTAGTACAGTTCATCATTCGGTTCAATAACTTTCAGCACGTTAGACAAACCCTCTAGGGTATCTCGTATGTCCGAAAAGTAGTAGTCGTTGTACTCCACGTTACCGAAAAAGAATCCCGATTGTGTGGGCAACAATTCCTTCGCACTATCCCTACGATCAAGTACGTCCATGCACTTGTCTACCAAGACCACCAAGTCCTGCTCAGTTACCTTGATTTGTGTGCAGTTATCTTCCTCCACACCTTCGGTAAAGTACCTGTGAATGTGGTTGGCTTTACGCCAATACATAAGGTCAACATCTTCCATCTCGTTGGCCCTTGCTTTTCTGCTTAGATACATATCTAATCCCATAGTCAATCATTTAATGTTTCAACATCATCAATCTCGATACTACCTTGTACTATCTCGTACTCGTAGTCTCCGTCGTGTATAATGTCATGCACCGCCTCAGCGATAGTCATACCATCGTACAGCGTCGCTCGTACCGTTCCCTTGAACGTCATCGTACATTCCACATGTACGTCTCCAATTTGCTTTTCCATATCACATTAACATTGTAATTACTACACTATCTCCGTCCCATTGGCACACGCATATGTCATCACGGTCTGCCGTTGCATCTGAATACACTACTATGTGGTCATCTTCTTCATAGTGGTATAGGTAAAACCCATCTCCAATATATTCGCAATCGCCATAGTCCATTGCTTTCAATCGGTCAGCAGTTATACTGCCTACCGCCTTGTCAAACTTCTCGATACTATACACAGGCGTTAATAGATTTCGATTGGGCTTTTGTGTACCATGTAATGACAATCATTAAGGTTGAAACCCAATTCAGTTAGGTAATTCTCGGCATCAAACCCAAGCAATCTTAGGTTGACGGTGTAAGAGTACACCTTTCCCTCGGTGTACTCTAGCACTGTTAGTCTATGTGTTTCCATAGTCGTTTGTTGTTATAATTAAACTTGGTCGGTTGATTCAATCATGTCCCATATCTCGTACACTTCATCAACAGCGTCGAGTATGTAGGCCCCACACTTCATACATTCAGCATTGAAATTCACATCTGTATCGTGTGCGCCACAGGCCGAACAGTCGTATGTCCCTTGTGTGGGTGCTTTCTTATCGAAAGCCACGTCCTCTAGGTCTTGGTCATAGTCCGAACCAAAGGAATTGTTCCATGCTTTTAGGTCGGCTATTTCTTCCTCGTCCATGTCCCAATCGTACATGTACTTGCTTGAACTCGTAACGGCGGTGCTTCCGTAGTAACGCACGGCTTTCTCGTGGCTGTCATTACTGAACCAATTATCGCCAATCCAATGGCCTAGACCCTCGTTGAATATGCGATACTCCCCAGTGTTGTCCATAAAGACAACCTTGTTTGTACCCCCAAGAAACTCGTAGATAGATTCTTCTACGAAGGGAATGTCGAGCATGTCAATACACATGCCTGGCATCGTACCTAGAAGGTCGGCAAAGTCTGACGTATCACTCTTGTCTCTAGTGCCGAACCCCGATATAACTCCGTTATGAATCAACGCAAGGTCGTTGGTTACAGGGAAGGGGTGTAGATACTCGTCGCTCATACCGTGAGTGGCGATACGGAAGTGTAGGAGGACAGGCATATCCTCAGTCTGTGATGTCTTGACATCAACATAGCGGTCATTGAATTTGGTAAAGGAATCTTTACCCTTGTTCGGAAACTTCTCGATTTGTAACTGCCCATCTTTGATGAACAGCATACCTGCGCCGTCGTCATTGTTGTTCCAACAATTTTGCAGTTTCTTTTTCGATAGCATTTTTCCGTGATTCATAATTGCGATACACATAAGGCATAGTTGTGCGGTGTTATACTCTTGCACTCGTGAGGATTGGTTATATAATTTATTAAGCGTTTACTTCGATTAGTTTACTAAGCGAATCTTTTGTGGCCTTGACTTCGTTGCTGTAAGAACTGCCGAAGGCATTGGACAAGCGGTCAATAGCATCGTATGAATACGATACGATTTGCTGTGGGTCTACCTTGCGATTCTTTAGTCTGCGGACTACACTCTTAGCGAATACACCCACACCATCGGACGTAAAGTTGAACGAACCGTAAAGGTCATCAGCAAACTGTGAGTAAATACTCACAATCTTGAACATCTGCTCATCGTTGTAAACCTTGCGTAAGTGTGAACCTAGTTCACTCTTAGGACTTAGCATTTGAGTAATGACTTGCAGTGGCTTGAGACCTTGATTGTTACAAACAATACGCATCAAGTCTCGTCTCCAAAGTAGGTTATTGACATGTCGTACTGCCGAAGGCAAACGAATCTCAATGTACGAACCCTTGACGTGTATTGCGCTGTACTTACCAGCGTTCTTGTAGTCCTGTGGTTTGCGCTTGATTTGAGAATATTGGTTACCCAATCGGTGTCTCCATATTGTTAGAAACAATGGAACGAACCCTTGAATCGAATCGAAGAACTCCGAACCCGTAAGCCCACGCTGACCTATGTTGATGTGTCCGCCACACGAACGGCTGTGGTCTGCGTTGATGTGTGCTTGAAGCAATCGTGAATCATTGATAGCATCGTCAAGCATATCGGTCATGAGGTCGTAGGTCGGACTGACTAACTCGAAGCCATCATCTAGAGAAGAATCTTCTTCTCTACACCAACCCGTTTCATCTACATCATCTAAGTCGTAGGAATCTACGACATAGGTATCTTCCTTCTCGACCTCGAATCCGATAGTGTACTTCGTACTTGAATCGGTATAATCTCGGCGGAAACCTTGATGGTAGCCGTGCAATCCTCCCGACACAGGGCTGGTAGTGTACTCCTCACGACGCTCGTTCCAGAATATGTATGTACCCTCGTCATCGGTGTGGTAGTATTCCCCGTCATCTTCGCACCAAATGGAATCATCGGCCCAACAATACTGACCCTCGTAATTGCCGTTACCAAGCCATCGTATGTCATCTTCACATTCATCAATGTGAACAATATCTCCACCAACAACCTCTGTATATTGGTGGGACTCGTCTTCAGGCACGATAATCTCGTGAAGGCCTCGTCCTGTGTGGGCATCTACTTGGTAGGCATCGTCTATGTGAATGTACTCACCTTCGTGGCACGAAGGATAGGTAATCACTAGGGCTTCATCACAGGTAATTTCATTACCTAAGTAATCGGTCAAAGTTTTTTCTTTCATCGTGAATAAATTGTAGTTTTTAATAGCAAGTGTCAAACCTTGTTTGACTACTTCAAACCTTCTTGTTATACTATTGTGGTGGGTATTTGGTGAAGGTTCGCATAAGTTTGTTAGTAACCTAACAAGGTGGGTTTGCTTGTCGTGGTACAGCGTTTGGTAGTTTTCAACCTCACCACTAAAACGCTCGTATCTGTGGTCTGGGTCTATGTTCACTATGTCGTAGGTAGCACCCTTGATAGTATCAAGCATTTCATCGAAATAGCGTCTAGCGTCTGCGTTAAGTCTGTGGCTCCAACTATTTCTGACATACGTTAGAGGAGCATAAGCACGCCTTAGCGTATCAAGTACTCCAGCAACTTGTGGTAGGTACAACGCCCTATTGTATCTGCCCTCTCGTGTAGCCACGAAAATTTCAGCAAGGGCCGAGTGAACTTCCCTATATTCAGCCCGAAGGTCTAAAAACACTTCTCGACTGAAAGTCAAAGACTTTACCTGCGTTTCATCGTAGCGATTGACTAACTCCCACAACCTATCTACGATAGGTACTGCTTTATCCAACGCTTCATTGGATAGGTATGAACCAGCACGGTATGAATGCTCGTACACTTCTGCGTCTGGTCTTACGGACTCATCGTCCATCACTTTTAATCCTACTGCTTCAATGTAATTGAAATACAGCGATTGAAATTGCTTAATCGGATTCATAGGCATATAATGTTTGTGTGTAACTGCCCTACACACTTGGGCTTTGTGGACTGCATAGGACTCGCACCTATTGATAACCTAGCGACATGTAACCAAAAACCAATCAAAGATTGTCGCTGTTATGCAGTCCGTTTATAGTGTGGTCTCCACTGAGCCAAAATGTTGGTGCAAATCTATGTCGGGTATTTTTTGGTTGGTGTTAAAGGGTTGTTAAACCATTCAAAAAACTTTTTACCCTTCGGGTATTTCATCGCACTAGTGAACGGATTATACTTGTGTCAATCGTACCATAGGTACTGTGTACCTTCAGCAAGTATCGTTCTGCTTCCTTCCAAGTCTTTAGACTTGCGTTTGTTCTGCCCTCATAGACAGCGATTGCTTTAGCAATTTGCTCAAGTTCATTCATCGTATGTATGTTATTTGCGTTTAGCACGTCGTTCATCACGTTGGGCTTTGGCTCGGTAGACCTTACGGTCTAATGACGAGGCGTATCTATACTCAAGTTGGTCGGCCTTATCACGTCCCCATGCTTTACGCTTGCTTGAGGCGGCGGTTTTTCCATCTAGCGAAGGGGAGGAAGTTACTCGTACAACGTACTCGTATCCCTTGTGGTTGGTATGTGTGGCGTACTTACTCATTATGCAAGGTCGTTATCGGTTAAAAACAAATCGGCAGTGGCTCTTACTTGCATACGCCATTGTGTGTCTCGCAGGCTCTGGTACGCTCCAGTGAGGAGGTCGGTAAAGAAAGCGAAACTTGTGTACGCTTCTGTATGTAGGAAATCTTCAAACAGGTTCTCGATAAAGTCTCTGCCCATCTTACGCTCTAGGGCTTGTAGGAGTGCTTGTGTAGTGGCTGTGTGTTTCATTGCTTGTCGTTTTCGGTTTCAACACTGCAAACATGGGGAGGATATTTTTACCACTATCACAACAAAATGTTAAAATCCCTGTGCATTATGCCCACCAATTTTCCTGCGTGTGTGATCAGGGCGTGTGATGTAGGGGGGGCAAGTCAGTCAGTCCTTCCTCCCGTCTGCGTTTGAGCAAGGCAGTGCCTTGCGAAGGTGTGTGTGATGTGTGGGGGTAGTGTGCGTGTGTTCGGCTTCGCCGTTAACACTCTTTAACATTTGCCCAAATAGCCGATTTCGCATTTTAAGGGGTGCTGAGTGGCTCGAAAGGGGGGCTGAGGTACTTGGGGTAAGGCGACACCGAGATAGTATAGAGATATCCCCCTACCACTACGTAGTAGGGGGTATATCTATAGAAAATAATTGACAAATCCAAATGAAAAAACACGCTTTAACAAAACTTTAACAGCCCATTTTAACAAGGCGTTAACAGAATTTTTTTGTATTCATGTGTGTGCGTGGGTGTGCAGGCAGGCGGGCGCACGAGCGAGCGCAGGCGAGCGGGCGTGGGCGGCGGGTGCGCAGGCGGGCAGGTGCAGGCGGGTACGCAGGTGCAGGCGAGCGGGCAGGTGGGTGCGTACGTACGTGTGCGTGCCCGAGCGTACGGGTGTGCGCATGGGTGTGCGTATGTATACGTATGTGTACGTATGCGTGTGCGCCTGTGTGTGTGCGCCCGCGCGCGTGGGTTGATTTCTTCCCACCCTTTTTATATCAACCCCCTTTACCGAGCGTGTGCCTCCGCACGTCCGTCCGCGTGTCCCTCTGCGTGTCCGCGTGTCCGTCCGCGTGTCCATCTGTGCGCTCCAGCGTGTCCGCGCGTACCCAGGCGCGTACCCAGGCGCGTGTCCGCGCGTGAGCGTGTATGTGTAGGCGTCATGTATGTGTGATGTGTGATGCGTACCTATGCGATGCGTGTATAGAGGCGCATAATGCGAGGCCAAACAGCGTTTTAACAGGGCTTTAACACTTTGGGCCGTTTTACTGCCCTATGTTTGCAGTGTTCAACCAATCAAAAATTCACAAATTATGGACACTTTAACGAAGTTAAACAGACAAAGAATCGCACTACTCAACGGAGTTGAGGTAATGTCTCACCTTTACGAAGGGGCAGTGTATGTACACAACAACGCAGTTGTTCAGTTCGGTGAGGTTATAGATAACCTAACGACCAATGCTAAGGTAAAGTCCCTATGGGACGAATACCTTTGGAATGAGTATGATGATGAATTTTTATACTAAAAATTAAACACTAACCGAACCCCCTTCGGGGGGTTCACAAAACTAATCGAAGATGAACTTTTACGAAGTAAAAAAATCCGAAGCCGAAATCCTAACTAACGTAGTTAGAGAGCAAAAAGAACGCTTTGACTACATCTTAGATGTAGAGTGGCGCAGACTAGTTATGGTCTCAAATTTCAACATAGTTGTCCCCCACAGCGAGGACTTGATTAAAACCACCCGCGAAATTTTCCGCGCCGTTTTTGGTGCCC